>Ga0209579_10000071_pt1 | contig 199211 bp, 214 predicted proteins | sample Coa_R1_2_FD_187152 | JGI IMG/M metagenome (GOLD analysis project Ga0209579, IMG submission 187152) | Surface soil microbial communities from Centralia Pennsylvania, which are recovering from an underground coalmine fire - Coalmine... | ecosystem: Environmental > Terrestrial > Soil >... | reverse complement strand
TCAACGCCGAGGGCGAGTTCCAGGCGGCGGAGAAGCTGAAGGATGCGGCGGTCGTGATCGAGGAGCACCCGATCGCGCTGCAGCTGCGCTACCTCCAGACGCTGCTCGAGATCTCGAGCGGGACGACGTCGACGATCATCTTCCCGGCGCCGATCGACATCCTCAAGCCCTTCATCGACAGCCTCGACAGGAAGTAGCGCTCAGAGCTCGAGCAGGCCCGGGAGCTCGTTCAGGCTCTCGATCCGCGGCTCGAACTCGGGGTGGAGTCCTTCCCGGTCGAGCAGGATCGCGCGCATCCCGGCCGCGCGGGCGCCCTCGACGTCGTCGGCGATCATGTCCCCGACCATCGCCGCCTCGTCCGGCTGGACGCCGAGCAGGTCGAGCACGGCCCGGAAGATCGAGGCGTGCGGCTTCGTGCGGCCGTGGTGGAAGGAGCTGATCCCGGCGTCGACGTCGAGACCGTGGTGGCGCGCAAACTCGCGGACGTCGCGGGCCGAGTTGGAGACGAGGCCGATGCGGAGGCCCGCGGTCCGAAGCGCGGCGAGCGCCGGCAGCACGTCCTCGTAGAGATCGAAGTTCTCGTGCCGCTCCCAGCCGCGGGTGATCTCGACGGCGCAGTCGTATGCGGACGCGGCGTCGCCGCCCATCCCACGCACGATCCGCTCCGTGAACCGGAACCAGATCTCGTTGTCGTGCTCGAGATCGGGATGGCGGCGGAGGTCGACGACGGCGGCGTCGCGGGCCGCCTCGTAGCGGGTCGCGTCGAGCCGCAGGCCGTGACGCTCGCCGGCGCGGACGTATCCCTCCGGGCCGAGCTCGGGACCCGGCCGCGCGAGCGTGAAGTCCACGTCGAAGAGGACCGCCTTCAGCGCAGCCACTCGACGACCTCGGGAAGATCGACGGCCGCGTCTTCGCTCCACGCGACGGTCTGGACGGTCGTCCAGCCGCGGGCGCGCTCGCGATCGAGACCGAGCTCGGCGCAGAGCCGGTCGAGCCGGTAGAGGACGGCACGCTTCGAGTGGCCGAGCTCCGAGCCGCGGACGACCGGCGCGATGGCGAACTCGCGCTCGGCGGCGAGCGGCTTCGGGTCGATCACGAGCCAGGGCTCGCGCTCGGCGGCGAGGACGTTCTCGCCGTGGAGGTCCTGGTGGACGAGGACGAGCTCGCCCTGCGTCGCCGCGAGCTCGCGCGCCAGCTCGCCGAGCTCGCCGTCGAGACTCCACCACTCGACCTCGTCGGCGAGCGTGCGGAAGCCGGTCGCGTCCTTCCAGAGGCGCGGCAGGAGCTCGATCAGGACCCCGAGTCGATCGCCCGAGTCCTCTGAGAGAAACGTGCCCGGCTCGCACCGCTCGAGCAGGAGGGCATTCCGCTCGTCGTCCCGGCGGAGGAGCCGCACGGCGCCGTCGCCGCCCCAGCGCTCGAGCGCGTCCGCCTCCTGCTCTGCCTCGCGGTGCGGCCACCAGAGCTTGAGGACGACCGGCGTTCCATCGGCGAGCGCGGCCCGGACGGCGTAGCCGCACGTACCGGGCACGTACGGCTCTCCGAGCGTCAGCCCCCACTCGGCCGCCAGCTCGCCGGCCAGCGCCGGCGCCCCTCGCCGCCACTGCGCGATGTCGGCGAGCGTCATCCCGCTACCCTATGGGCCGTTCTCGGGGTGTGGCGCAGCCTGGTAGCGCGCTCCGTTCGGGTCGGAGAGGTCCCCAGTTCGAATCTGGGCACCCCGATTAGCAGCTCGCAGACGCTTTGCGTCTGCTCGCTGTGGAGTAAGGAACTGCGCGGGCCGGAAGCGCGGTTCCGGCCCGCTCAGTGCTGTTCTTTCTGAAGCGGTCTAGATGGGTTGCCTACCTCGTGCGCTCGCGCGCGGCGGAGGCCGGCGCGAGCGCAGTCCGGCCTCCGCGTACGCCCGCGCGTACGCTCCGGCCCAGGTCCGGGAGAGGCGCCAAACGTTTGAACCGTCCCTGCTAGCCGAAGCCGTACGTGCCGGGGAAGCGGGTTGCGAGCAGCCGGACGAGCAGCGCCACCGGCAGGCCGACGACGTTGAGGTAGTCGCCCTCGATCCGCTCGACGAGCGCCGCGCCACGGCCTTGGATTGCATAGCCGCCGGCTCGGCCCTCCCACTCCCCGCTCGCGATGTACCCCGCGATGTCGCGCGGTGTCAGCTCGCGGAACGTGACGAGCGTGGTCTCGCGGTGCACCTCCTCCCACGCCGGCGTCACGAGCGCGAGGCCGGAGACGGCCTCGTGCGTTCGGCCGGAGAGGGACTCGAGCATCTCCTCGGCGTCGTCGGGGCCGCCTGGCTTGCCGTAGACGCGTCCGGCGCAGACGACCTCGGTGTCGCAGCCGAGCACGGGCCGTCCGTCCGCCTCCGCCAGCACCGAGCGCGCCTTGCCGAGCGCGTGCGCGACCGGATCCTCCTCGGTCTCGTCATAGTCGGGCGTCGCGACGTCGAACGGGATCCGCAGCTGCTCGAGGATCTCGCGCCGGCGCGGCGACGTCGACGCTAGGAGGAGCGGTGGCGCGGACGGCCGGCTCACCCCGTCTTGCGCGCGACCCAGATCTCGACGCTCGGCCAGCGCCGTCCCCACTCGGCGGAGACGAAGTCGTAGTGCGAGTGCGCCTCGGCATCGGGCGGCGCGAGCAGCTCGCGCAGCTCGAGCAGCTCGAATCCCGCTTGGCGGAGGTGCGCGAGCATGACGCCGACCGGCGCGTGGAACTCGACGCCGCCGTCCTCTCCCGAGAAGTCCATCCGCGCGAGCTCCTCCCAGTCGTGCTCCAGCCGCTCGGTAACGCGCTCGGCGCCGAAGCACAGCTCCTGCAGCGTGCTGCCGCGCATGAAGACGAGCCGTCCCCCCGGCCGCAGCAGCCGCGCGGCCTCGGGGACCCAGCGGGCCGGGTCGCACCAGATCGAAGCGCCGAACTCCGAGATGGCGAGGTCGAAGGACTCGTCCGGCAGCGGCACGTCCTCCGCGCTCGCCTCGACGAGCGGGAAGTCGAGCCCGTGCAGCTTCTGCATCCGCCGCGCAGTGTCGAGCTGCGCCGGTGTGACGTCGACGCCGACCGGGCACGCGCCGCGCCGGGCGAGCCACGCCGAGACGTACGCGGTGCCACACCCGAGCTCGATGACATCGAGGCCGGCGACGTCACCGAGGACTCCGAGCTCCGACTCCCGCCATTCGAACGAGCCCCAGACAATCTCCTCCCGGGCCCACTTCTCCTCGGCGTCACGATCGGTGTACGCGACGTTGGCGCGCGTCCAGTGCGCGCGGTTGACGTCCGCGTGCTCAGGCAGCGTCATGGCCGAACCAGAGAGCGATCTCGCGCGCGGCCGATTCCGGCGAGTCCGACCCGTGGACGAGATTGTCCGGCATCGAAACCGCGAGGTCGCCGCGGATCGTTCCCGGCGCCGCGCTCGCGGGATCCGTCGCGCCGATCGTCGTGCGGAGCGTCGCGATCGCGCCTTCGCCCTCGACGACGAGCGCCCAGGTCGGGCCGGAGGTGATGAACGCGACGAGCTCGCCGAAGAACGGCTTCTCCTTGTGCTCGGCGTAGTGCTCCTCCCCGAGCTCCCGGCTCGCCGTGACGAGCTTCGCCTCGCGGATCTCGAAGCCGCGCGACTCGATGCGGCCGAGGATCTCGGCGGCGAGCCGGCGCCGCACTGCGTCCGGCTTGATCAGGATCAGGCTCCGCTCGACAGCCATGGAGGGAAAGCTAGCGAGTGTCTCGCGTCCGCCAGCCGGTCACGAGCGGCGACGCTTGGCGCGCCGCGTCCCGAGCGCAGGAGGAGCGCCGAGCGCGGGCGCCTCGATCGGCGTCTCGCAATACGGGCAGACCTGCCAGATCGGCTCGAGCGGCGCCCCGCAGCTCACGCACGCCTGCTTGAGCTTCGTCGTGCAGACGGGACAGACGAGGTAGGTCGCATCGACCTCGGCGTGGCAGACGGGGCAACGGAGGTCGACCGCCGCGATCCGGTCCTCGATGGCCCGGATCTCGAGCTCGCGCTCGCGCACCTCCTCGAGGTACTCCGGCGGCCGGAAGAGCATGTAGATGAAGGGGCCGACGAACGGCGGGAACAGCCCGACGACGGTCGCGAGGACGATGAGCGTCGGATCGTTGACTCGCCGCTTGGCGTCCTTGTACGTCCAGAAGCCGAGCGCGAGCCAGAACACGACGGCGAGCAGGAGGAAAAGATCCTTGATCGCGGTGGCAGTGCCCGAACCGATGAAGCTGGCGACGATCACGAGAGCATCCTGCCGATCATCCACCCTGCAGCGAAAGCCCCGCCGAGCACGAGGAGGACGACCGTGCCGGCGAGCGTGAAGATCGACGCACGGCCCGGCCGGTCTCTCGGGGGACTATGAGGTGCCGCGCTCTCCATGGAGCTCGGCGAGAAGGTACAGGGAACCGGTGACGAGCACACGTCCGCCGGGCCCTGCGAGCTCGAGCGCGCGGTTCCGAGCGGCATGCGGATCGGCGTCCGTTTCGACTCGCGCGAAGTACGGCGCGGCGAGCTCGGCGAGCTCGGCGGCCGGCAAGGCGCGCTCGTTCGGGTTCGCCGTCGCGACGAGCGTCGGCCCGGCGCGCGCGAGCCGTTCGAGGATCGCGCCGACGTCCTTGTCGCGGAGGATCGACGCGACGACGACGTAGTCGCCCGGATCCGGCAGCCGCTCGAGCAGCCAGTCGACGGCCTCGGGCGTGTGCGCGCCGTCCCAGATCTCGTTCCCGCGCACCTCGAACCGTCCGGGCAGGGACGCGTCCGCGAGCTCGACGTCATGGCCGAGGAACGCCCCGGCCGCCTCGCGTGCGCCGCCGATCCGCACCTCGTTCGCGGGGACGAGATGCGCGAACTCGTCATCCGGGAGGACGACGATCGCGCCGGGCCCGGCGACCGCGAGCTTCTCGCGCGCGATCTCCTCCCGGGTCGAGCCGAGCACCTCCGTGTGCTCGAGGCCGACGTTCGTGAGCAGGACGACCCGGGCGTCGATGACGTTCGTCGCGTCGAGCCGTCCTCCGAGCCCCGCCTCGATCGCCGCGGCCTTGACTCCTCCCGCGGCGAAGTCGGCGAAGGCGGCCGCGGTGAGGATCTCGAACTGCGTCGCGCCCAGCTCCTCGGCGGCCGGCCGCACGCGCGCGACGGCGGCCTCGAAGCCGGCGGGATCGGTCTGCAGCCGCTCGTGCCAGCCCGAGACGTGCGGGGACGTGTACGCCCGTCCGCCGATCGTCGCGGCCAGCCGGCGCGCCGCGGTCGACTTCCCCTTCGTCCCGACGACGTGGATCGCCTCGAACTCCCGCTGCGGGTTCCCGAGCCGCTCGAGGAGCTCGCGCATCCGCTCCGTCCCGAAGCCGTCCTTCGGCCACGGGCTGAGCGACTCAACCCAGCGCGTCGCGCTCGGCAACGTATTGCGCGAGCTTCTCGCGCTCGGCTTCGACCGCCTCGGGCGCGGCGTTGGCGACGAACTTCTCGTTCGCGAGCATCCGCTCGGCCCGGTCGATCTCCTTCTGCACGCGCGCCCGCTCGGCCTCGACGTCTCCCTGGCCGTCCGCCGCCGGCCGCACGACCGCCTCGAAGATGCGGAGGCTGTCGCCGTCGACCTTGATGCGGACTCCGCTGCGCCGGTAGATCCGAGCCGCCGTCTGCGCCTCGTCGAGCGCGTGGAGATCCGCCTCGAACGCCGGCTGCGGCTCGGGCCAGGCGGCAACGATCAGCCGTGACGTGCGAGCCGGAAGCTGTGTCCAGATCTCCTCGGTCACGTGCGGCATGACCGGATGGAGGAGCTTGAGCAGCCGCTCGAGCGCCGCGAGCGCGGTCGCGCGCACGTCCTCCTCGGCGAGGCGCGGCTTGATCGACTCGAGGTACCAGTCGCAGAAGTCGTCGAAGATCAGGTGGTAGAGCCGCTCGACGCCATGCGCGAAGTCGAAGCGCGCGAAGTCGTCCTCGAGCTCGGCTCGCGTCGCGTCGATGCGCCCCAAAATCCAGTGCTCCTCGACCGACGCGGGCCGCGCTGCGGGCTCCACGGCGCCGGCCATGAGGAGAAGACGGCTCGCGTTCCAGAGCTTGTTCGCGAGCTTCCGCCCCTCCTCGATCGTTCCGTACGAGAAGCGCGGATCCTGGCTCGAGGTCACCTTGAGCAGCCCGTAGCGCGTGGCGTCGGCGCCGTACGGCTCGAGCACGTCCTCGGGATCGATCCCCGTCCCCATCGTCCGCGACATCCGCTTCCCCTCCGGATTGAGCAGCGTCGAGTGGATGAGCACGTCGGCGTACGGCTCCTTCCCGATCAGCTCGAGGCCGGAGAAGATCATCCGCGCGATCCAGAGGAAGATGATCTCCCGCGCGGTCGTGACGACGCTGCCGGGGTAGTAGCGCTCCAACTCGGGCGTCTGCTCGGGCCAGCCCAGCGTCGCGAACGGGTAGAGCGCCGACGAGAACCACGTGTCGAGGACGTCCTCCTCCTGGCGCAGCTCCGCGGAGCCGCAGTCGGCGCATGCATCCGGCTCGGACTCGGCGACGGTGACGTGGCCGTCGGGGCAGTACCAGACCGGGATGCGATGCCCCCACCAGATCTGGCGCGAGATGCACCAGTCGCGGACGTTCTCCATCCAGTCGAGATAGACACGCGCGAAGCGGTCGGGCGTGAAGCGGACGCGCCCCTCCTTCACCGCGGCGATCGCGGGCTTGGCGAGCTCATCCATCGCGAGCCACCACTGCGGGATGACGAGCGGCTCGATCCGGCTGTGGCAGCGCTCGCAGTGGCCGACGGAGTGGCGGTAGCTCTCGCGCTTCTCGAGCTGGCCGCGCTCGGCGGCCCAGTCGATCACGCGGCGGCCGGCATCCTCCTGGGTCAGCCCGGCGAGCTCGCCGGCAGCGTCGCTCATCAGCCCGTCCGGACCGATCACCGTCAGCTCGGCGAGACCGTGGTCGCGGCCGATCTCGAAGTCGGTCGGATCGTGGCCCGGCGTGATCTTCAGCGCGCCCGTGCCGAACTCCATCTCGACACGCTCGTCGGCGATCACGGGAACGCGTCGCTCGACGAACGGGACGACGACCTCCTTGCCGACGCGGCCGCGGTAACGCTCGTCGCCGGGATGAACGGCCACCGCGACGTCGGCGAGGATCGTCGCGGGCCGCACCGTCGCGATCGTGATGTGGCCGTCGCCGTCGGCCAGCGGATAGCGGACGTACGAGAGCGTGTCGTCGGAGTCCTCGTGCTCGACCTCGAGATCGGACAGCGCCGTCTGGTCGCGCGGGCACCAGTTGACGATGCGGTTCGCCCGGTAGATCCAGCCGCGCTCGTAGAGGTGGACGAACCAGCGGATGACCGCCGCGTAGTAGTCCGGATCCATCGTGAAGCGCGTGCGCCGGTAGTCGAGCGAGGCGCCGAGGAGCCGGAACTGGCTCATGATCGTGCCGCCGTAGCGCTCGAGCCACTCCTGGACGTACGCGTCGAACCCCTCCCGGCCCAGGTCGCGCTGGCTCTTCCCTTCCTTCGCGAGCGTCCGCCCGATCGACGCCCACGTCGAGATACCGGCGTGGTCGTAGCCGGGCTGGAAGAGCGTGTTCCGGCCGCGCATGCGCTGGTAGCGGACGAGCGTGTCCTCGAGCGAGAGCTGGAGGCAGTGGCCGATCGTCAGCGAGCCCGAGATGTTCGGAGGCGGATGCATGACGACGAACGGGTCGCCGGGCGCGTCCGGGTCGGCTCCGTAGAGACCTTCCTCTTCCCAGGCCTGCTGCCAGCGTTGCTCGACGCCCTGCGGCGTGTACAGCGTGTCCATCGGGCGGATGTCGTCAGGCAGCGACTATGAGGAGACCTTAGCGGTCTGCCGCTTCGGCTGCGGCCACGAGCCGCCGACCTGCTCGAGGATCGTCTCGAGCATGGCGAACGAGGACATGACGTGCTCGCGGGCGAGCTCGCGCGCGCCGGCCGGGCTGCCTGCGGCGAGCGCCTGGCGGATCGCGCGGTGCTGCTCGGCGTTCCTCACGTAGAGGCCGTCGATCGAGTGGTCGCCCGGCGCCCAGACGGCGGGACCCGAGAAGGAGCGGCGCGCGCTCTTCGCGAGCTGCTCGACGAGCGGCAGGTCTGCGACGCGGTAGATCACGTCGTGGAAGGCGTGGTTCGCGCGCACCCACTCGCCCATGATCGAGCGCCGCGCCTCGCCCGGCTCACGCTTGCGCAGATCCCGCGAGATCTCGGCGAAGCGCTGCTCCGCCTCTTCCAGCTCCGCGAGGTCAGCGGGCGTGATCTTCGTCGCGGCGATCTCGGTGGCGAGCGCCTCGAGCTCCGCGCGCACGAGGAACGCCTCGTGGAGCTCTTCCCGCGAGATCGTCCGGACCCGGACGCCACGGTTCGGCACGAAGGAGACGAGCCCGAGCGCGGCGAGGCGGCGAAGCGCCTCGCGGATCGGCGTGCGCGAGACAGCGAACTGCTCGGACAGCTGCTCCTGGCGGAGGACGGTGCCGGGCTCGAGCTCTCCCGAGACGATCGCCTCCTCGATCACGAGGGCGATGTCGTCGGCCTTGGTGCTGTCGAGGCTCGGAGTCACTCGGCTTCGAAGCTTACGCCGCGGCCGGCGGTCAATCGTTGTCGTGATCCCGTTCGCAGAAGTCCGGGCACGTGCAGTCGGCGAGCTCGGCGATCGGCGGATCCTCGGGGTCGAGGAGCTTGTCGTCGTCGAAGCGTTCCTTTGCCCTCGTCAGCGTCTCGCTCATCTGATCCCTCCTCAGTCGAGTCGTTCGTAGGCCGGCAGCGTGAGAAAATCCGCGAGCTCGTCCGAGAGCGCGACCGTGGCGAACAGCTCCTTCGCCTCGGCCCCTGCCTCCACGGCCGCGAGCTCGTCGAGCACCTGCGACTCCGAGATCCGCTCGTGGTGCACCCACTGCCAGATCTGGGAGCGGGAGATCTCGGCCGTCGCGGCGTCCTCCATCAGGTTGTCGATCGCCGCAGCACCGACCCCGTTCAACCAGGAGTCGAGGTAGCGGACGCCGACCGAGACGTTCGTGTGGACGCCCGCGTCGGTGACCTCGCCGGGCGTATCCGGAATGGACAGAAGCGCCGCCTCCTCGGGGACGACGTCCTCGCGGAGCTGGTCGAGCTGGTTCTCCTCCGGGAAGCACCCGGTCGCGACGGGGACGAGATCCGGATGCGCGACCCAGGTGCCGTCGAACCCCTGGCCGTGCTCGCGCTCCTTGTCCTCGTGCACCTTCGCGAGCGCGACCTCGTTCACCTCCGGGTCCTTGCGGGACGGAATGAACGCGGCCATGCCGCCGATCGCGTGCGCACCCCGCTTGTGACAAATTGTCACAAGCAAGTCGGTGTACGCGCGCATGAACGGCACGGTCATCGTCACCTGCGCGCGGTCGGGCAGCACCCAGTCGCGCGCGCGGAACTTCTTGATCGTGCTGAAGATGTAGTCCCAGCGGCCGGCGTTGAGCGCGCAGCCCCAGTCGCGGAGCTCGTAGAGGATCTCCTCCATCTCGAACGCCGCGAGGATCGTCTCGACGAGGACCGTGCAGCGGATCGTGCCCGACGGAAGATCGAGCGCGTCCTCGGCGAGCGCGAACGCGTCGGCCCAGAGACGCGCCTCGAGATGCGACTCGAGCTTCGGGAGGTAGAAGTACGGGCCGCTGCCACGCTCGAGCTGCTCGCGCGCGTTGCGCGCCATGTGGAGGCCGAAATCGAAGAGCGACGCGGACACCGGCTCGCCGTCGACCAGGACGTGGCCCTCGGGGAGATGCCAGCCGCGCGGCCGGATCAGGAGGGTCGCGATCTCGTCGTCGAGCCGGTAGGTCTTGTCCGGCGTCTCGAGCGAGATCTCGCGGCGGACGGCGTCGCTCACGTTCTGCAGCCCGTCGAGGACGTTCGTCCACGTCGGCGAGAACGCGTCCTCGAAGTCGGCCATGAAGCAGCGCGCGCCCGAGTTGAGCGCGTTGATCATCATCTTCCGGTCGACCGGCCCGGTGATCTCGCAGCGGCGGTCGCGGAGATCGGCCGGCGCCGCCGCGACGCGCCAATCGGCCTCCCGGACGTCCTTCGTCCCCGGCAGGAACTCCGGCAGCGCGCCCGCGTCGAGCTCCGCCTGCCGCTCCTGCCTTCGCTCCAGCAACTCGCGCCGGCGGGGATTCAGCTCGCGGTGGAGGCGGGCGACGAGGTCGAGCCCGGCGCGCGTGAGGACGGAGTCCTCGGCGGGAGCGAGAAGCTCGACGGCATCGATGGCGCTCATGCGAACTGCGCCTCCTCGGTCGAGCCCTTGAGCGCCAGCGTCTCGCTCTCCGGCGAGACGGCCTGCGTCACGAGGTCGAAGTAGCCGGCGCCGACCTCGTGCTGGTGCTTCGTCGCGGTGTAGCCGAACTCCTCGAGCTCGAACTCCCGCTGCTGCAGCCGCACGTACGCCGGCATCTGCTCCTCCGCGTAGCCGCGGGCGAGCTCGAACATCGAGGCGTTGATGGAGTGGAAGCCGGCGAGCGTGATGAAGAGGAAGCGGTAGCCCCACTCGCCGAGCTGGTCCTGGAACGACGCGATCTGGTCGTCGTCGAGGTGCTTGCGCCAGTTGAACGACGGCGAGCAGTTGTAGGCGAGCGGCTTGCCCGGGAAGTGCTCGCGGAGCGCGTCCGCGAACTCCTTCGCCTCGCCGAGATCCGGCGTCGAGGTCTCGAACCAGACGAGATCCGCGTACGGCGCGTACGCGAGCCCGCGCGAGATCGCGGCGTCGATCCCGTCGCGGACGCGGTAGAAGCCCTCGGGAGTTCGCTCGCCGGTGACGAAGTCGCGGTCGTACTCGTCGACGTCGCTCGTGAGGAGGGCGGCGGACAGCGCGTCCGTCCGCGCGACGAGCACGGTCGGGACGCCGCAGACGTCGGCCGCGAGCCGCGCCGCGTTGAGCGTCCGGACGAACTGCTGCGTCGGGACGAGCACCTTGCCGCCGAGGTGTCCGCACTTCTTCTCGGAGCTGAGCTGGTCCTCGTAGTGGACGCCGGCCGCTCCGGCCTCGATCATCGCGCGCATCAGCTCGAACGCGTTGAGCGGCCCGCCGAAGCCGGCCTCGGCGTCGGCGAGGATCGGCGCGAGCCAATGCGTTCCGTTCCGCTCCTCCGCGAAGTCGATCTGGTCGGCGCGGAGCAGCGCGTTGTTGAAGCGGCGGACGAGCGACGGAACGCTGTTCACGGGATAGAGGCTCTGGTCGGGGTACGTCGCGCCGGCGAGGTTCGCGTCGGCCGCGACCTGCCAGCCGGAGAGATAGATCGCCTGGAGGCCGGCCCGCACCATCTGCACGGCCTGGCCGCCGGTGAGCGCGCCGAGGGCGCGAACGGGCTCGTCCCCGTGGATCAGTGCCCAGAGCCGGTCGGCGCCGAGTTTGGCGAGCGTGTGCTCGGGGACGACGGAGCCACGGAGCCGCACGACCTGCTCCGCGGTGTACGTCCGCGCGATGCCGCTCCAGCGCTCGTCCTCGTGCCAGTGGGCCTCGAGCTGCCGAACCGCCTCCTGAATCATTTCCGCCTCCTCGCCGTGGATTTCGGATCCGAAAAGTACCACGGACAGCGGCTGTTACACCTCGTGAGGCGTGAAATCGCCGGTCTGGGACCCGGTTAGAGGCGGTAGTAGCGGTAGACGACCTCGGCGACGCAGACCGGCTTGGCCCCGCCCTCGACCTCGATCGTCGCCGTCATCGTCATCTCGCGACCCCAGTCCTCTTCCTTGACGGCGTCGACGCGGAACGTGCCGCGCACGCGCGAGCCCGAGGGAACGGGAGCCGGGAAGCGCACCTTGTTCAAGCCGTAGTTCAGCGCCATGCCGGCGCCGGGGTCGTCGTGCGGGATCACCTCGTAGGACATGGCCGGCAGGAGCGAAAGCGTCAGATACCCGTGCGCGACCGTGCCGCCGAACGGCGTCTGCTTCGCCATCTCGGGATCGACGTGGATGAAGTTGTGGTCGTCGGTGGTGTCGGCGAACGCCTGGATCTTCTCCTGCGGCACGTCGATCCAGGACGACGGCCCGAACTCCGCGCCGACCTCGATGCTCGTCATGCGGGGAACGCTACGCGATCTGCGGAGATGCTTCGCCGGTTGAGCGTAGGGTCCGGTCTCCGTCGACCTGTGGAGGTGCAGGCAATGAGTGTGCTCGTGATCGGCAAGTTTCAGGGTGACACGGCGAAGTTCCGGCAGGCGCTGGAGGAGCGAGCCGACGAGTTCATGGCGTTTAGCGCACGGTCGAAGACGGTGGGGGCGATCCACCACCGCTTCGGCATCGGCGACGGGTACGTGATCGTCGTGGACGAGTGGGAGACCGCCGACCAGTTCAACGCCTTCTTCGGCGATCCGGAGCTGCAGCAGTTCATTGCGGAGATCGGCGCCGCAGGCGATCCGCCGGAGCTCACGTTCACCGAGGCGGTTTCCTCGCCCGACCAGTTCTAGGCACCGAGGCCGGGACGCGCGGCCCGCCGCGCGTCCCGGCGGTCAACGCTCGCCACTTCGAACCAACGTACGAGCCCTCAGGCGAATCGGTCGCTGGCCCAGTGCTCAGGAGTGTCCGCTGACCGAGTTCGTGTGACGGGCGGCGTATAACTGCAGCGTGAAGCTCGGCGGCCTCCTGACAATCATTGGCCTGCTAGGTAGCTGCGGAACGCAGTCGAGCGCGCACCTGCAAGCGCAGACTCACCCGCTCTCGCCAAAGCAAGTAAGGGCCCTCTGCGTCCAGATGAGGCTCACGGGCGGCACGCTGCCGCCGGAGTTCTGCGCTCCGACGCATGGCCATGGAGGTAGGTAGCTCGCCTGGGCCAGTGCTCGGGAATGTCACCCGAGCATGGCTCGCCGCACGAGCGAAGTTGTAGCTTCGGCGGGTGATGTGGGAAAAGTTCGGCGCAGTTGTCCTTGCCGCAGCCGCGGTGTTGGTCACCCCTGGCTGTGCAGGCGCCAGAGACGGCTCGGGCGCCGGCCCACTCGCGTGGCCGAAGAATGCGGGTACGTCTGTGGTGGGCATCTCCGTGAAGAGGGGGCAACTCGCGGTGACGGCGATCCCTATCGCTCGGACTCCGAATCGGGCGGTGCTGCTCGATGTTCGTCCACGGCACGCCGAGGACGCTCGCGGTCTAAGGATCCGGTATGCGGCTTCCACAGGACGCGGCCTCCAGATCGGCGCCGAACGGGGGTGGAACCCCTCAGCCTGGGATCTCCGTCCCCTTGTCGGATTCGTCATCCCTCCAGATGCCCGAGCGGCGGTCGTTATCGGAGCATCGGGGACAAAACGCGGCGTCTACTTGCTGCGCGGCTTCGTCGTGGACTATCGGATCGGTAGCACGTACTACCGCGCACCGCAGCAATGGGAACTGAGAGTCTGCGTCGCCGTCAGTTCATGTCCCTAGTGGCAGCAGATGTGGGCGGACCTCATCTGCCCCAGTGCTCGGGAATGTCACTTGACCTGCTCGTAGACTCTTCGGCAAGGGGGAGTGCGACGATGTTGAGCGACACCAGTCACGACGCTGAACACTTTGCGCGCCACTTACGTGCGGCGCTGCTAGATCGCTCTTTCTGGAGCGCTGCTGAGGCTCGTGACGCCGACCCGGTTTTGCGGTCGGAAATGACTAGCCGAGCCCATTCGATCTATCGCGAGACCTGGCCCTTCTTCGACGAACGGGCAGAGGGGACTGAGGTTCAGCTGGGTGTAGCTGTCGGTCTCCTTCGTGACGTCGCGAATACGTGTGCCGTCCTGTCACGGAGCTGGCCCGCAGATGACCGAGAGTCGTTGCACGTAGCCAACCGGGCGGTTATCGAGCGGACCATTCGGCAGCACGGCCTAGTCGACTGGGCCGCAGCCCTCGGCGTCGACCTACCCCTCCACGGCGCTCCGATCGACGAGCCGCATCTAGGGAGGACGGAATGGAGCGAGCACGAGTTTGCGGCCGACCTAGCCAAGACCTGGGTCGGCGGTATTGAGCTGTTTGGCGAGGTACTTAATCTCCGTCCCGATCCCCAGAAGCGCGGAATCCTCCGCGAACTCCACGAATCCGCGTGTCAGATGGTCTCTGCCGCCTGCGGGATGATGGGTACAGCGTCGAGTCAACTTGATCCTCGCGCCGCCGCTGTTGCGCTGACCCAGCTGATCGCATCTGAGGCGATCTTTATCGCATCGACAGAATCGGAGACGCTAGAGGCGCCCTTCCCCGATGCGCGCTTCGTCGGACGCTTACTCACCCTTAGCGGCGGCGCTGACTGGCTCACAGAACGTGACGTGCGGATTCCAGGGTGGCTTGAGAGTCCGGAGTGACCTGCGCGAGCAGCTGCTCTCACTCGAGCCTGGCCGGAGGCTAAGGCGGGCGAAGCCGACTTAGCCGCAGGCTCTCCCCGCTCCCCGGCGCGCGCCGTAGGCGCCCGCCGCGGCGGGAAAGAAGCACTCAGCACGGAGGCGCGGAAGACCGCGCTCTTCCGCGCCGGAGTTCGTTCAACTCGCCTGAAGCGCGAAGCGCTTCAGGCGGTCTTCTCGACGGGCTCTTCCGACTCGTCGCCCTCGCCCGCGGCGCTCGTGACGAACGTCGGGCGGATGCCCTGCGAGATCGTCTCCTTCGTGATCACGCACTTGGTCACGTCGCGGCGCGACGGCAGCTCGAACATCACGTCGAGCAGCGCGCCCTCGATGATCGACCGCAGACCGCGGGCGCCGGTCTCGCGCTCGAGCGCGCGGTCGGCGATCTCCCACGTCGCGTCCTCGGTGAAGACGAGCTCGATCCCGTCGTAGCCGAAGAAGCGCTGGTACTGCTTCGTCAGCGCGTTCTTGGGCTCGTCGAGGATCTGGACGAGGTCCTCGCGCCGCAGCTGGTGCACGGCGGAGATGACCGGGAGCCGGCCGATGAACTCCGGGATCAACCCGAAGTTGAGGAGGTCTTCCGGCATCACTTCCGCGAGCAGCTCCGACGACTCGACGTCGTGCTTCGAGCGGATGTCTGCACCGAAGCCGAGCGCGTTCTTGCCGATCCGCCGCGCGATGATCTTGTCGAGGCCGGCGAACGCGCCGCCGCAGATGAAGAGGATGTTCGTCGTGTCGATCGAGAGAAACTCCTGGTGCGGGTGCTTGCGCCCGCCCTGCGGCGGCACCGACGCGACGGTCCCCTCGAGGATCTTCAGGAGCGCCTGCTGGACGCCCTCGCCCGAAACGTCGCGCGTGATCGACGGGTTGTCCGCCTTGCGCGCGATCTTGTCGACCTCGTCGATGTAGATGATCCCGGTCTCGGCCTTCTTGATGTCGAAGTCGGCGGCCTGGATCAGCTTGAGGAGGATGTTCTCGACGTCCTCGCCGACGTAGCCGGCCTCGGTCAGCGCCGTGGCGTCGGCGATCGCGAAGGGCACGTTGAGGATCCGGGCGAGCGTCTGCGCGAGCAGCGTCTTGCCGCAGCCCGTGGGGCCGAGCAGGAGGATGTTCGACTTCTGCAGCTCGACGTCGTCCTCTTCCTGCTCCATCTGGACGCGCTTGTAGTGGTTGTAGACGGCGACGGAGAGCGTCCGCTTCGCCTCTTCCTGCGAGACGACGTAGTCGTTGAGGACGGCGTAGATGTCGCGGGGCCGCGGCAGGTTGTCGAGATCGAGCGTGGTCGGAGTCGTCAGCTCCTCGTCGATGATCTCGTTGCAGAGATCGATGCACTCGTCGCAGATGTAGACGCCGGGACCGGCGATCAGCTTCTTCACCTGGCGCTGGCTCTTGCCGCAGAAGCTGCAGAGGAGCTGCTCGTTGCCGTCTGTCGCGCGGGCCATTGGGTGTCCTTGTACCTCTGTTCGGGGGTTTCGTCTACGTCAGCGGTTCGCGATGACCTGGTCGACGATCCCGTACTCCTGGGCCTCTTCGGCGGTCATGTAGTGGTCGCGTTCCGTGTCCTTGGAGACCTTGTCGACCGACTGGTTCGTGTGCCGGGCGAGAATCTCCTCCAAGCGGCGCTTGAGATTGATCGTCTCGCGCGCCTGGATCTCGATGTCCGTGCCCTGGCCCTGGAACCCGCCGGAAACCTGGTGGATGAGGATCTTGGCATTCGGCAGCGCCGTCCGTTTTCCCTCCGTCCCGGCAGCGAGGAGCAGCGCGCCCATCGACATCGCAATCCCGACGCAGGTCGTCTGGATGTCGGGCTTGATGAACTGCATCGTGTCGTAGATCGCCAGGCCGGAATACACCGAGCCGCCGGGCGAGTTGATGTAGAGGCTGATGTCCTTGTCCGGATCCTCGGACTCGAGGTGGATCATCTGGGCGACGACGAGGTTCGCAACGATGTCGTCGATCGGCGTGCCGAGGAAGATGATCCGCTCGTTGAGCAGCCGCGAGTAGATGTCGAAGAAGCGCTCGCCGCGCGAGGTCTGCTCGATGACGGACGGGATGACGAGATTGGTCGGCCTGGTCATGTTCGCGCTCCTTCACTGTCCCTTTGGTTGGGGGTCCAAAGTTTCGTCTCGGTTGGGGGTTTCTCCTTGTCGGGTGTCCAGATTGCCTCGCGCGCGTCGGCCTGCGCCTTGGGGATGGGCTTCACCTCGGCGGCGACCCGGTCGAGCGCGTTGCGCAGGCGCAGGTCGTCGCGAAGCGTCTCGAAGCGGCCGCTCTCGCGCAGGGCGACGAGCATCTGGTCGGAGTCGTCGCCGAGCGCCTCCGCCTGCTCGCGGACGAGCGCCTCGACGTCCTCGTCGGGAACCTCGAGACCGAGCTGGTCGGCGACGGCGTCGAGGACGAGCTCGCGACCGACCGAGCGCTGCGCCTCGTCCTCGAGGCGGGCGACGAGCTCCTCGGGCTGCTGGCCCGTCATGGCGAGGAACGTCTCGAGCGGCACGCCGCGCGCCTCGACCTGCCGCGCGAAGCCGCGCAAGAGCTCGCGCGTCCGCGCTTCGACGAGCGGGCCGGCGGCGTCCACCTTCGAGGCGGCGACGAGCGCGTCGGCGGCGTCGGCGCGGAAACGGGAGTCGACCTCGGCCTCGATCTGCTCGCGCAACCGCGACTCGATGTCGTCGCGCAGCTCTTGGAGCGTCTCGTACTCGCTCGCCGAGCGCGCGAGATCGTCGTCGAGCGGCGGCAGCATCTTTTCCTTGATCTCCTTCACGGTCGCGCCGACCGACTGCGTCGAGTCGTCCGACAACTCGAACCTGATCTCCTTCGTCTCGCCTGCGCTCATGCCGACGAGGCCCTGCTCGACCTCCTCGACGACCGCGCCGCGGCCGAGCTCGATCACGTAGTCGCGGCGGGTGTCGCCGTCCGAGCCGGCGAGGTCGACGATCACGGTGTCGTCGGCCGCGACCGGACGTCCCTCGACGGGGACGAGCTCGGCGACGGTCGAGCGCAAAGCATCGAGCTCGGCCTCGACGAGCTCGGCGGGAACCTCGACTTCCTCGCGCCCGACCTCGAGCTTCGTCCAGTCGGCGACCTCGGGCTTCGCCTGCACGGCGACGGTCGCGGTGAACTGCCAGTCCGCGTCCTCGGAGTCGGGAAGCTGGAAGTCGTACTCCGGCTGCGCGACCGGCCGGACGCGCGTGCGCGCCGCCGCGTTCCAGAACCAGCCGCCGATGTGACTCTCGACAGCCTCCGTCATCAGCCGCTCGCGGCCGACCCGCTGCAGCAGCACCTGCCGTGGCACCTTCCCCTTGCGGAAGCCGGGGATCTTCACACTCGCCGCCAGATCGTCTGCCGCGTGCTCGACGGCGTGGTGGACGTCGTGCGAGGGAACCTGGACGGTCAGCCTGACGCGGTTCTCGGGCAGCTCCTCGACGACGGTGTCCACGCAGTTCATTCAAGCAGGGAAGCTGTAGCCAGGGTCGAACGTTCCACTCCCGATGGACGCGTGGACACTCCTATTGCTCAGCGGCGCCGGCGCGATCTGGACGGCGATGCTCACGGCCGTGGTCTATGCAATCCACGCCGTGCGCGCCTGATGCGGGCGGAGGGATTCGAACCCCCAAGCTCGTGAGAGCACCGGCACCTAAAGCCGGCGTGTCTGCCAGTTCCACCACGCCCGCGCCCAAACAGGGTACTTCCGTTTAGCATCGCATTACGTGGCGGGGATGCAGCCGGAGGATGTCTACGCGGTTACGAGCGCCGGCGATCCGCGCATCTCGCCGGACGGCCGGCTCGTCGCCTACGTTGTCACCCGGATCGACCGCGAAGCGAACGCCTACCGGAGCACGATCTGGATCGTCCCGGTCGACGGATCCGAGGAGCCGCGGCAATTCACGTCGGGCGCACGGCGCGACGGCTCGCCGCGCTGGTCCCCCGACGGGCGCTGGCTCGCGTTCGTCTCCAATCGCGACGGCGAGGAAGAGGAGAAGGCGAAGGGCCAGCTCTTTGTCATGCCCGCGAGGGGCGGGGAGGCGCGCAAGCTCACTGAAGGCGACGAAGGCGTCGAGGCGATCGCATGGTCACCCGACTCGAGCCGGATCGCGTTCGCGCGCCGGGTGCGCGATGCGGCCTATGCGGAGGAGAACGACCGGAAGCGCGCGCCGCGGCGCTTCACCCGCGTCTTCTACAAGCTCGACAGCGTCGGCTGGGTCGGCGACCGCCGTAAGCATCTGTTCGTCGTCGGCGTGGGCGGCGGCGACGAGCGGCAGCTCACGAGCGGCGACTGCGAGAACGACAACCCGGCGTGGTCGGCAGACGGCAAGCGCATCGTCTTCGCCTCGATGCGCGGCGACCGCTGGGACGTCGAGCTGCTCGAGCGGCTGTACGAGCTCGAGCTCGACTCCGAGGGAGAGCCGCGGCAACTGAGCGCGCCCGACGAGGAGGCGCGGCTCCCGTCCTGCTCCCCCGACGGCTCGCTCATCGCCTACGGCTGCGAGCCCGACGACGGCACGTCCCCCCATCACGGCCAGATCGCGGTGATGCGCCCCGACGGCAGCGACCGCCGCGTCCTCACGGCCTCGCTCGACCGCAACTGCACGCCGTACCCGACGGTGCGCGAGCCGGTCTGGGACGGCGACCGGATCGTCTTCACGCTCGAGGACGGCGGCAACGTCCACATCTACGCGGTGCCTGCTGACGGATCGGGCGAGCCGGAGCTCCTCGCCGGCGGCGAACGCTCGATCGGCATCTTCGACGTCGTCGACGGCGTCCTCGTCTTCTCCGCGAGCACGCACACGCACCCGCCCGAGCTCTTCTCGGGACCGGACCGCCGGCTGACCAGCGTCACCGACGACTTCACCGCCGGCTGCGAGCTCGTCGAGGCCGAGCGCTTCACGGCGGTCTCCGCCGACGGAACCGAGGTGGACGCCTGGCTCGTGCGACCCGCCGGCTTCGAAGAGGGACGCCGCTATCCCACGCTCCTCACGATCCACGGCGGGCCGTTCGCCCAGTACGGCACGGGGTTCTTCGACGAGGTGCAGGTCTACTCCGGGGCCGGCTACGCCGTCCTCTTCTCGAACCCGCGCGGCGGTTCCGGCTACTCCGAAGCGTGGGGACGCGCGATTCGCGGGCCAATCGACGGCGGCGGGAGCGGCTGGGGCGGCGTCGACTACGAGGATCTGATGGGCGTCGTCGACTCGGCGCTCGAACGCTTCGAGTTCCTCGACGCCGACCGCCTCGGCGTGCTCGGCGGCTCGTACGGCGGCTACATGACGTCGTGGGTCGTCGGCCATACGAAGCGGTTCAAGGCCGCCATGTCGGAGCGCGCGGTCAACAGCCTCGTGAGCATGTACGGCTCGAGCGACGTCGGCTGGGTGTTCGAGCGGCAGTTCGGCGGCCCGATGACCGAGAACATGGACGAGTACCTTCGGATGTCGCCGGCGACGTACGCCCGCGAGATCGAGACGCCCGTCCTCGTCCTCCATTCGGAGAACGACCTCCGGTGCAACGTCGAGCAGGGCGAGCTGCTCTTCAACCTCTTGCGCGTGCTCGGCAAGGACGTCGAGCTGCTCCGCTTCCCGAGCGAGAGTCACGAGCTGTCGCGCTCGGGGGCGCCGCTTCACCGCGTGCTGCGCTTCGAGGCGATCCTCGAGTGGTTCGGGCGCTACCTCTCGCCCGGGAGCTGAGATGCGTCCGGTCGGGGTCTTCGTCGGGGTCTTCGCGGCCGTCCTCGTCGTCCTGCTCGCGGCGGTCGGGCAACTCGGGAAGATCGACCGGCAGACGCTCGTCGTGGTGCTCGCGGTCTCGGCGGTCGCCGCGGCGATCGGTGCGTGGCGCAGCGCGCGCCCTTGATCGATCCGCGTTGGACGCGAGAGAATCCGGCGACAACAACCGCAGGGGAGGGCAGTTCAATGGCAGGAGTAGAGCGCCTCGACTTCGATTCGCCGCACGAGACCCGTGCACCGGAAAAGACCCGCATCGACCTCGTCCGCGTCGGCCCCACCACGGCGGCCCGCTTCACGTTCGAGCCCGGCTGGCGCTGGTCCGAGTGCATCAGGCCGGTCGCCGGCACCGACACGTGCCAGAAGCGGCACGTCGGCATCGTCGGCTCGGGCCGGATGACCGTCCTGCACGACGACGGCACCGAGGTCGGACTCGGTCCGGGCGACGCGTACGTGATCGAGCCGGGCCACGACGCGTGGGTCGAGGGCGACGAACCGTTCGTCGGCTACGAGTTCGAGTCGGAGTCCGCGGAGACGTACGCGCAGAGCTGAGTCGCGCGGCCTCTCGACTGTCCGGCGCGGCCGGACAGAATGGAGAGCGATGAAGAGGCTGGGTGTGGTGATCGCGGTGGGACTGGCGCTGCTGCCGGCAGCGGCGGCGGGCTCGGTCGCGAAGGAGCCGCACACCGCGACGGCCGCGTTCGGCGCCCTCCTTCGTCAGCTCTACGGGAATGTCCACGGCTACTGGACCTGCCCGGCCGCGCAGTCGTTCGACGGCAACTCCGACTGCCTGGGCGAGGTCGAGGCGGGCGGCGAATGGCACCAGTTCAGCGCGCGCGCACACCGGTATCACGGCATCTTCGATTTCCACCTCCCGCAGGCCGTGACCTGGACGCGGCACTGGTCGCAGTTCTCCCGCCACTACATCTTGCGCAGCGGCGAGGACGCTCCGGGTGTCGTCTCGGTGAACAGCCCCGCCTACGACTGGGGCTGGCTCGCCAATTGCGCGGCGCAGGTCGGAGGCGGGACGCGAGCCGGGCACCCGCGCGTCTGCGGCGCGTTCGACGGCAACAGCGCGGGCCTGTCGCGGTTCTACTCGTTCACGTGCGCAAGGAGCGGCGGGCTGATCACGTGTCGGAACGCGCTCGGCGACGCAATGCGCTACCGCCCACACGGGTAGGGCCGTAGGTGGCCCCGGGAGGAATCGAACCTCCGCACGCAGCTTCGAAGGCTGCCGCTCTGTCCTCTGAGCTACGGGGCCGAGTTCCGGAAGCCTAGCCCGCTACTCTGTCGAAGCTCGGTGGCGGTAGCTCAGTTGGTAGAGCTCCGGGTTGTGGTCCCGGTGGTCGCGGGTTCGAGTCCCGTCCGCCACCCTTGCGGGGCGGCCGATCGTTGGTCGAGACTTGCGGCGTGGAACCGTCGGAGGAGATCCGCCGGGTGGTCGAGCGGTGGCTCGCCGCCATCAGCGCCTGCGACGCCGACGCCGTCCTGGCCCGCGTCTCGGAGCATCCCGGCACGGTCGTGATCGGAACGGACCCGAGCGAGTGGTGGGAGGGCGGCGCGCGCATCGTCTTGGCGCGCCAGATCGAGGAATCCGGAGGCTTTCCCATGATCTGCCAGTCGATTGACGGGTGGGAAGAGGGCAGCTGCGGCTGGTCGAGCGCGCAGGTCAGGGTCACGTGGGCCGGCGCCGAATACGACGGCCGCCTGACGTGCGCGCTCCATCTCGAGCGAGGCGACTGGAAGATCGTGCAGGGTCACCTGTCGTTCCCGGTGGCAAACGAGAGCATCGGGATGAACGTCACGACGACACTCGAGGAGCTCGCGCAATCGGTCCGGCAGGAGCAACCCGATCTGTCGGGCTCGCTCGCGGTCGACGGCACGGTGACGATCGTCTTCACCGACATCGTCGACTCCACCGTGATGCTCTCTCGGCTGGGCGATTCCGCCTGGCTCGAAGTCATCAGGCGTCACAACGACGTGCTTCGCGAGGTCACGGAAGCGCACGGGGGAACGGTCGTCGAGACGCAGGGCGACGGGTCGATGCTCGCCTTCTCGAGCGCGCGCCGCGCGGTCGCTTGCGCGCAGGGGATCCAGGACGCGATCGACCGCGCCTTCGCCGACTACTCGCCGCCGATCCGCGTCCGGATCGGCATCCACACCGGCGATGCCATCCAAGAAGCCGAGCACTTCTTCGGCACGACCGTCCACTACGCCGCTCGCGTGGCCGCCCAGGCCGTCGGCGGCGAGATACTCGTCTCGAGTCTCGTGCACGACCTCGTTGCCGACGGCTCCTTCCTCGAGGGCCGGGAAGTCGAGCTGAAGGGCCTGGACGGCCGGCACCGCCTGTACGCGCTCGCCTAGACGACACAGTCGCTTCCCCTAGTTGCACGCGAGCAGGAGGATCGTGCGCTGGGCGGTCGCCGTCGAGTTCGGGCTCACCCAGTTGCTGCCGACCGAGGCGGAAACCTCGAACCACCAGGAGCCGGTCGCGAGGTTGCCGCTCGTCCACGACGTGCCGGTGACTCCCGCAGCCGCGACGGCGTAACCGCTTGTGGCCGACGTCTTGGACTCCCAGATCGTGTAGCTCGTCGCGTGCGCCGCCGCGTTCCAGCTGACAGTGACTGTGGCCGCGAGTGGACTCGTACAGGCGGAGGCGACTCCGGTGGGGGTGACCGGCGCCGCCCCGGCCGTGGCCTCGGCAGCGCCGTTCGGAGTCACCCCGATCCCCCAGCCGGCGCGGGCAGTGGTCGCGGCGACCAGAGTCAAGGCCAGCGCGAGCCCGAGGAGACCGGGGAATCGGTAGTGCGTTATGAGGTCCAGCCGTCGGTCGCCGGGCTCGTGGTCGCGGTGGCGGCGCCGCCCGTGGCCGCGATGTCCGTGAAGGACGGCAGGGAGAAGTACGTGTTCTCGCAAGCGGAGGGCGCTCCCGCGCCCATCGTTGCGTCGTTGGTCATCGTGACGACCAGCGGGTCGCCCGCCTGGCCGCTGGCGGCCACCGTCAGCGGGCTCGTCAGCGTGTGCGAGCTACCACTCGTACCGGTGGCGTAGCTCCACGTCACGTCGCTCGGCGTCGACGCGAGGCAACCCGTCTGCGTCGTGGTGAGCGAGCTCGTCGTGTACCCGGTCGCGTATGTCGTGTTGGTCGGGAGACTCACCGCCGTGATCGTGACCGGGAACGTGTTCGGATTGGAGATCGAGACGACGACGTCACCGTTGCCGCCCGGGTAGAGCAGATTGCCCGCCGCGGGGCTCGCAACGGCCGTGATCGAGATGTTGGTGACGGAGGCGGACTGGCCCTCGCCACTCGATCCCGCCTGCAGGCCGACGACCCAGTTCGTGGTTCCGTAGGCGATTCCGGAGACCAGAGCCGCGCCGAGCAGCGCCGCGACCACGCGGCGTGTCCTCGGTGATTTCCGCTGAGAATCCGCAGGAGCGTGATGCCACATCGTGAGACCTCCCTAGGGCCGAGACCGATTACTGGACACCCGACCATCGGCAAGGCCGCCTCGGTGCTCGTGATGCAAGTTCGTCAAATCCGCGACCTCGCTTGGGTCGTACGCCGGCCCTGCGGGTCAGCCGTACGAAGTCGCGCGGGCCGACTAGGAGCCCGCGTACGTGCGGCGGAGGTGGTCGAGGTAGGGCTGGGCCTGCAGTGTGGAGCCGGTGGCGCGGCGGAGAGTCTCCTGGGGCGAGAACTTCCGTCCGAGCGCGTGGATGTGCTCGCCGAGCCACTCGCGCAGAGCGGTGAACTCGCCACGGCCGACCTGCTCCTGCAGGTCCGGGATGTCGTGCCCGGCGGCCTCCCAGATCTGCACCGATGCGACCGTCCCGAGCAGATACGTCGAGAAGTAGCCGATCGAGCCGCCCGACCAGTGGACGTCCTGGAGGACGCCGTGCCCGTCGTCGGGCACCTCGACTCCGAGGTAGTCCCACATCCGCTCGTTCCAGCGCTGCGGCAGGTCCGCCAGCTCGACCCGGCCCTCGACGATGTCCTGCTCGAGCTCGAAGCGGAGCATCACGTGCATCCCGTACGTCACCTCGTCGGCCTGGATCCGGATCAGCCCCGGCTTGACGCGGTTGACCGCGCGGTGGAACCGCTCGAGCTCGACGCCGCCGAGCTGCTCGGGGTACGCCTCCTGCAGGCGTGGATAGAAGAAGCGCCAGAACGGAAGGCTCCGCCCGACCAGGTTCTCCCAGAGCCGGCTCTGCGACTCGTGGATGCCGAGCGAGCACGGCCCGCCGACCGGCAGGCGCTCGAGATGCGCGGGCTGCTGGTGGCTGTAGAGGCCGTGGCCGTACTCGTGCATCGTCGAGAAGAGGGACTCGAGCGAGTCGGGGTGGTAGTGCGTCGTGATCCGGACGTCGTCGCGCCCCGGTCCGGAGGCGAAGGGATGCTCGGTCGGGTCGATCCGCCAGCTGTCGGGCCGGTGCCCGAAGAGGTCGACCACCTCGTGCGAGAGCGTCCGCTGGCGGTCGGGCGGAAAGTCGCCGTGGATGAACGAGTCGTCGACCTCGCGGTCGCGCAGCTCCGCGATCAACTCCACGATCGGCGGCTTCAGCTCCGCGAAGACCGTCCTCACCTCGGCCGTCGTGGTCTGCGGCTCGTAGTCGTCGAGCAGGACGTCGTAGCGCTCGGCGGCCCCCTCCGCGACGTAGTCGACGTACTGGAGCTTCAGCTCGACGTTCCGCTGGAGATAGGGCAGGAACGAGGCGAAGTCCGACTCCGCCTTCGCCTTGACCCAAACCGGATTCGCCTGGGCCGCCGCGTGGGCCATCTCGGCGCGGAGCGAGGAGGGCACGCGCACCGCCTTCTCGTAGTCGCGGCGCGCGAGCCGGATCGTCGCAGCGTCGTCCGAGTCCGGATCGAGCGAGTCCTCCAGCGGCCGGAGCTCGTCGAGGAGCTTGCCGACGTCGGGGTCGGTGAACCGCTCATGGACGATCCGCTGGAGCGTCGCCATCTGCTCGGCGCGGTGCCGGGTGCCGGCGCGCGGCATCTTCGTCTGCTGGTCCCAGCTGAGGATGCGCGCGACCTTCTGCAGGTCGACGACCTCGACGAGCCTCCCCTTCAGCTTCTCGAGCGCGTCGGCCATCGCCCGCACGCTAGCGGTCTACCCTTCCCCCACGCGCCCGTAGCTCAGTGGACAGAGCGGCGGACTTCTAATCCGCGGGTCGGAGGTTCGAATCCTCCCGGGCGCATGCAGGTGCGTCTTGCAGGAATATCCAGGCGATGACGCGCCGTACCGGCGGACTGCTCGGCGTGCTGCGCACACACCACCTCGAGCACGAGCCGCAGCATCTCCTGATCCTGATGCTCCTCGCGGGGGTGCTCTCGCTCGGCGCGGCGGTCGGCGTCGCGTGGGTCGCGGGCTTCGGCGCGGTCGCCCACACCCTCCGGCATGTGAACCTCTTCTGGTTCCCGTTCGCGATGGCGGGCGCCGTCATGGCCCACATCGGCTACGTCTTCGCCTACCGCGAGGTGGCGGAGGTGGACCGCGGCACGAGGATCAGCGCTCTCCGCGCGGGCGCCGTCGTGGCTGCGGGCTTCGGGATGTTCTTCCCGCGCGGCGGCTTCGCCGTCGACCTCGAGGCGCTCGAGGATCTCGGCGTGCCGCGCGACGAGGCCCGCATCCGGGTGCTCGGCCTCGGCTCGCTCGAGTACGCCGTCCTCGCGGCCGGCGCCTGCGCCTGCGCCGCGATCCTCCTCGCCTGGGAGTACCCCGCCCAGCGCGCCGTGTTGCTGTCGTGGGTGATCGGCGTCCCGGTCGGGACGTCTCTCGCCATGCTCGCGGTCGCGTACCGCGACGCGATCTGCCGCTTCCGCGTCCTCCGCTTCCTGCGGCCGCCGCTCGAGGCGATCTCCGTCGTGGGGAAGATCCTTGCCGCGCCGCGCCGCCACGGCTTCGCAGCCTTCAGCGGGATGGCCCTCTACTGGGCGGGCGAGGTGTTCGTCCTCTGGATCTGCCTCGCCGCGTTCACCCATCACCGTCCCTCGGTCCCCGCGGTCGTGGTCGGCTACGCGACGGGCTATGCGCTGACACGCCGGACGCTCCCGCTCGCCGGCGCCGGCGCGGTCGAGGCACTGCTGCCGTTCGCGCTCCTCTGGGTCGGCTATCCGCTCGCGGCCGCCGTGCTCGCAGTCTTCGCGTACCGCGTCTTCAACCTCTGGCTGCCGATCGTGCCGGCGGCGGCGGCGATCTTCGCGCTGCGGCGGAACCCTGCCGGCGGCGGCTAGTGCCGGACGCCGAAGTCCGTCGTGATGATGGTGACGGGGAGGCCGTGGTACACGCCGGGCGCGTCGAGCACATGGACAGCGGAGACGCCGAGCACGCGCCAGCCGGGTGTGAGGAGGTTGCGAAGATGCTCCGGGCTCGCGATCCACATCTGCATCGCGGTGGCCGCGTCGACGTCGGGCGACGACCAGAGCAGGTTCTCTCCGACCGACCAGTACCGGTAGCCGCTCGACCCGTAGTAGTGCTCGATCCGCTTCCAGAAGGCCTGGCCGCTCGCCGACGGATGGGCGAAGTAGCCGTCCGCCCCCATCTCGAACGAGTGCTGGCGGGCGGACGCGTCGAGGCGCGGCGACTCCCGCAGGGGGACGAGATGGTGGGCGACGCGGAAGGAGTTGATCGCGGCGAGCACCTCGTGGTTCAGCGCCGCCAGCTGCGTCTCGCTGCGCGTCGTCGCCCTTGCAGTCTCGGCAGCCGCGCCCGCCGAGACGACAAGGACCAGCGCCGCGACGGCGGCGAGTGCCCTCCTTCTCTTCACATGGATAGCTTCGGCGCGATCGGCTCCGACCGCCATGGGCCGTTTGGGGGAAATTCACGGGCGGAAGGTCCTAGGCAGAATGGCCGGTATGACACTCCGTGGGAACGCGCTCGAGCACGAGGCGACGCTGCCGGACGGGCAGGTCGTCCTCGTCCGGGTCGGGCTCGCCGAGGACTCCTACATCCCGCAGCGCGAGATCGACACGGTCGTGCTCGAGCTCTGGGACGAGGCGCGGGGCGAGCATGTCGCCGGCGTCTCGACCGTCCTCTCTCCCGACGACACCGACGCGGCGCAGGCGCTCATGCGGGACGTGGTGGCCGGCCTCGAGTCCGGCGCACTCGCACCCACCGCCGGCGCACTCGAGCCGCTGGCAGATACCGTCCTGCCGCGATGAGCACCGCCACGCTGCACACGAATCATGGAGCGATCGAGCTCGAGCTCCACGATGCCGACGCGCCAAAGACCGTTGAGAACTTCCGCAAGCTCGCGGGCGACGGCTTCTACGACGGCGTCGTCTTCCACCGCGTGATCCCGGATTTCATGATCCAGGGCGGCGACCCGACGGGCACCGGCTCCGGCGGCCCGGGCTACACGTTCGAGGACGAGTTCAACGAGCATCCGGTCGCGCGCGGAGCGCTCGCGATGGCGAACGCCGGCCCGAACACGAACGGCAGCCAGTTCTTCATCGTCACCGCCGATGCCTGTCCTTGGCTCGACGGGAAGCACACCGTCTTCGGCCAGGTCACGGGCGGGATGGATGTCGTCGACGCGATCTCCCAGGTGGAGACGGGCGCGAGCGATCGCCCGCGTGACGACATCGTCATCGAGCGCGTCGATCTTCCATAGCCGCCCAAGCCGGCAGCCCGTACCAGAGCACGAGCACGAGCCCGCCGATCGCGGCGGCCGCGACGATCCCGGCGCCGCGCGAGATGACGTAGCTGACGACGAGCAGGACGACGGCTTCGAGCGCGACCGCGAACGCGCCGATGCCGAGGATGGCGAGGACGTTTCCCGTCTTCACGAGCCGGTCCTTGTACCCCCGGCGGAACCGGAGCCGGTGGAACGAGCTCGGCGCGGTCAGAAACGCGATCGAGACGCCCGTCGCCAGGACGGCGACGATGAAGATGTCCCGCTCGAACGGGGTCACCTTCGGCCAGCCTCGCGCGAACGGGACGGCGAGGAGGAAGGCGAAGAGAACGGTGACGCCGGGGAGGACGACGCGGAGCTCGTTGAGCAGCTCGATCAGCTCACGGTCGGCCCGCTCCTTCGGGGTCTCGTGCTCCTGAGGGGTCTCCAAAGCGGGTGGCGGGAATCGAACCCGCGTAACTAGCTTGGAAGGCTAGGGCTCTGCCACTGAGCTACACCCGCGAGGCGCTGGGTACGGTAGCGAGATGTATCCGTCGGCCGAAGCCGTCGGCCTTGCGCCCGTCCTGGCGGTCGGGCTGGCGTGGATCGCGGCTCGCGGACGGGTCTCGAGGCCGCGCATCCTGGCCGGCGCGCTTGGCGTCGGTCTCGTCGTCGGCGCCTTCGTCACGGAGCTCGAGCCGCTCGCGAACCACACGTTCCTCTGGGCGCACCTGCTCCAGAACGTCGTCCTCGCGGAGTGGGCGCCGGCGCTGCTCCTGCTCGCCGTCCCGCCGCAACTCGCCGCGCGCGCAGCCGGCTTCCCGCTCTTCCGCCCGCTCGTCGCGCTGCCGCTCTGGCTCGCGACGTACTACGTCTGGCACCTGCCGGCGATCTACGACGCAGCGCTTCGCCACCCGCATTCGCTCCTCCACGTCGAGCACCTGACGTACCTGCTCGCGGGGATCTGCCTCTGGTGGCCCGTCGTCCACAGCCCGCGGCCGGCCGGCGCGAAGGCCGCGTACCTCTTCGCCGCGTTCGTCCTCGCGTCGCCGCTCGGCCTGCTGCTCGCCTTGATCCCGCGCGCGATCTATCCCTTCTACGTCCACGCGCCCCGCACGTGGGGGCCGGGGCCGCTCGCCGATCAGCAGATCGCCGGAGTGACGATGGCCGCGGAGGAGGCGATCGTCTTCTTCGGCGCATTCAGTGCGTACCTACTGCGGTTTCTTGCGGACGAGCAGGCTCGGGGTGCGCAACCGCTTCGCCCGAGCGCCGCTCCGTCTCGGCGTTGAGCTCGGCGCCGAGCAGTAGCGCGATCGCAGCCAGCCACAGCCACGTCAGCATCACGAGCACGGCCGCGAGCGATCCCCACGTCTTGTTGTAGGAGCCGAAGCGCGACGTGTAGTACGCGAATCCGCCGGAGACCGCGAGCCAGACGGCGGTGGCGAAGACCGACCCCGGAGTGACGAAGTGCCAGCGCCGGTGCGGAACGTCCGGGCCGAGGTGGAGGAGAATCGAAAACGCGGCGAGCAGGCCGAAGACGAGAATCGGGCCGCCCGAGATCCACCAGATCCAGACGACGACGCCCGCCGCGCCGCCGGCGTGCCCGGCGACGAGCTGCTCCAGCGCCGGCCCGAAGATCAGCACGGCCGCGACGAGCAGGAAGGCAGAGCCGATCGCGGCGACCATCTCCACGGCGACCAGCCGCTTGCGCAGGAACGAGCGACTGTCCTTCCGCTCGTAGGCGAGGTTGAGCGCCGTCATGTACGACGTCATCGCCCCGGTCGTCGCCCAGACGGCGAGGACGCCGCCCACCGCGGTCATCGCGATGCTCGTCGACTGGTTCCGGTTGAGGCGGTGGAGGCTGCTGCCGAGCAGGCTCGTCGCCTGCGCCGGCATGACGTGCTGGAAGTGCGCCATCAGCGTCGTGATCGTCCCCTGGCCTACGACGAGCGTGAAGACGCCGACCGCGACGAGCAGGACGGACGGGATCGCGAAGAACGTCGAGTACGCGAGCGCGGACGCGAGCATCGTCCCGTTGTTCGCGAGAAACGCCTTCACCGCGCGGACGAAAACCGTGCGCCATTCGCGGAGCGACATGAGGGAAGAATGACGAGTCGGGACGGAAGGATTCGAACCTTCGGCCTCTGCCTCCCAAAGGCAGCGCTCTAACCAGGCTGAGCTACGTCCCGAACCCGGCCAGTGTAGGGAGCGCGCAAGCGTCGCGTAATCTCGAAGCCGATGCGCCTGACGCTCCTCCACACGAACGACATCCACGGCTGCATCGAGGGTCTCGCGCGCGTGGCGACCCTTGTCGAGCAGATCAAAAACGACACGCCGCACCGCGTGATGTACGTCGACGCCGGCGACGTCGAGGAGACGACAACGCGGCTCTCCAACCTCACGAAGGGCGTCGCGATGCACCGGCTGCTCTCGGCCGCCGGCTGCGAGGTCTCGGTCGTCGGCAACGCCGTCTGGCTCCGCTACGGCCCGCAGGTGATCCCCGCTCAGGCCGCCGTGGCGAGCTATCCGCTCCTCCTCGCGAATCTCGAGCCCGTCGACGGAGTCCAGGCGACGGCGCTGATCGACGAGGTCGGCTTCGTCGGCGTGACGGATCCGTTCCGGAGCTTCCTCGAAGGCGAGATCGACTTCGGGATCCGGGCGACGGACGAGATCGAGGCCGTGAAACGGGGCGCAGCGGAGCTACGAGAGCAGGGTGCCGAGCTCGTCGTCTGCCTCTCCCATCTCGGCTACCGGCGCGTCGCCGAGGACATCGAGGTCGCGACGATCGACCCAGAGCTCGCCGAGCAGGTGCAGGGCGAGGTGGACGTGATCGTCGGCGCGCACTCGCACGACCTCCTGCCCGAGGGCGAGCGGCTCGGCTCCGTCCTCATCGGCCAGGCGGAGAGTCACGCGCGCTATCTCGGCCGCATCGAGATCGACGGCGACGAGATGACCGCCTCGGTGATCCCGGTGACGGAAGACATCTCGCCGCACCCCCGCGTGCTCGAGGCGGTCGCCGCGGCGGAAGCAGACCTCGACGCCTCGCTCGACGAGGTCGTCGCGGAGCTGGACGAACCCCTCGACGCGCAGTGGGTCGCCGAGCTGTTGCGCGAGCGGATGGGCGCCGAGATTGCGCTCGCGACGTCCGCGGTCGTCCTCGACTACCCGCTACCCGCCGGGCCGCTCCGCCGCGGCGACCTCTGGGAAGCGTGCCACTCCACCGCGAACCCCGCGGTGACCGAGCTCAGCGGTGCGCGGCTCGCGCACATACTCGCCCGGGGCAACGATCCGGAGTTCCGGACGACCACCGCCGGCCCGCTGCGCGGCAAGCCGCGTGGGCAGCTCCATGTCGCGGGCGACGCCTCGGCGATCGACCCGGCCAGGACGTACGTCGTCGCCGCCACCGACTTCGAGCTCGAGAGCTACGGCGGGCTGATCGAGCCCGACTGGCGGCTCGCCGTCCGCTACGACTTCCCGACGATCATCCGCGAGGCGATCGAGGAGAAGCTCGGCTCGGCTACTCCGTCTCCATGAGCGTCCGCAGCTCGGCGAGCTTCTCGCCGCGAAGCTCGTCGCGCTCGCCGCGCTCGATCCGCGCCAGGAGATCCCGCACGAGCGTCGCGAGCTCGAGCGGATTGAACGGCTTCGTCACGTAGTCGACCCCGCCGATGTCCAGGCCGCGGGCCCGGTCGCGAAACTCCGCCCGTGCCGTGAGAAAGATGATCGGGATGTCGTTCGTCCGCTCGTCCTCGAGCAGGGCCTCCGCCACCCGCCAGCCGTCGAGCCCGGGCATCATCACGTCGAGGAGGACGACATCCGGCTGCTCCGTGCGCGCGAGGTCGAGCCCGGTCACGCCGTCCGCCGCCTCGAGCACGTGCATCCCCTCCGCCTCGAGGTTGACGCGGCAGAGCAGGCGGATCGGCGCCTCGTCGTCGATGACGAGGACCCTCGTCCCATCCGCAGAGTCCACGGTGGAGTCATACCCGTTCAGCGGAGCGCTCATTCTCCGCCACCTTCCGCGGCGGCCGGCAGCTCGAAGGAGAAGCGAGAGCCCTCGCCCTCGCGGGACGAGACCCAGATCCGCCCGCCCATCGCGGTCACGAGGCCGCGGGCGATGAACAGCCCGAGCCCCGTGCCGCCCGCACCCACGCGCAGCTCGGCGTCGGCGCCCCGGTAGAACTTCCGGAAGATCTGCTCCTGGTCGGCCTGCGGGATCCCGATCCCCTCGTCCACCACGCTGACCTCGACCGTGTCCTCCCGCCGCGCAGCACCGACCGTGACCGTGCCGCCCTCGGGGGAGTAGCGAAGCGCGTTGTCGACGAGGATCGCGAAGACCTGGCGGAGCTTCTCGGGATCTGCCGTCGCCGCGAGCGGCTCGTCGGGGAGCTCGACGATGACGTCGTGGCCGTTGGCGACCCGCACGCCTTCGAGCACCTGGCCGACGACATCCCGCACGTCCGTCTCCGCGAGATTGACCTGGAGGTCGCCGGTGTCGAGCCGGGCGACGTTGAGGAGAGTGTCGACGATCGAAGTCAGGCGCTGCGACTCGGAGGCGATGTAGCGGAGGAAGGTAAGGCGCTCCTCCTCGCCGAACATGACGTCCTGCCGGAGGAGGGTCTCGGCGAAGCCGTAGATCGACGTGAGCGGGGTGCGGAGCTCGTGCGAGACCGTGCTCACGAAATCAGACTTGACCTGCTCGACGAGGCGGTCGCCGGAGATGTCGCGGAAGGCGAAGATGCGGCCCGACACCGAGCCGACGGGGTCGAGCATCACGGCCTCGGTGACCGAGAGCCAGACCTCCTCCCGGCCGCGCATGATCGGGACGAGGCGGTCGCCGCGCGGCGCCTCTTCCGGCGCTTCGAGGCTGCGCTGGAGGACGTCGACGGGTGCGCGGCCGAGCGCGGCCGCTGCGGGGACGCCGGTGATGCGCTCCGCCGCCGCGTTCCAGAGGACGACGTCGCCGTCGCGGTCGACGGCGACGATCCCGTCGGCGATGTTCGCGAGGATCGCGACGGAGCGCTCCCGCTCGAGCGCGACACGCTGGTAGAGCTCGGCGTTCGCAAGCCCGGCCGACGTGCTCGCCGCGACCGCCTGCAGCGCCTCGACCTCCTCCTCCCGCCACTCGCGCGGCAGCTCGGCGTAGACGGCTAGGACTCCGACGGGAGCCCCCTCGGTCCCGCCGACCGGCACGCCGAGGAAGGCGGCATGGCCCGCCGCGAGCATGGGATCGAGGTTGCGAAGGCGCTCATCGGAGCCGGCGTCGCCGAGCGCGACCGGCGAGCCCGACTGGACGGCGTCGCCCGAGAGCCAGCCGCTCGCCGGGCTGCGCGAGCCGAGCGCATCGCCGGCGCCTCGGCCGTCTGCTGCCGTGACGACCAAGTCGTCCCGCTCCAGCATCCGGAACGCGGCCGCGTCGGCGTTCACGAGCGCCGCAGCCTGCTGGACGACCTCCTCGAGCACCGCCGCCGGATCGAGCTCGCTCGCGAGCAGCCGCCCCGTCCGCGTGAGCTGCTGTGCGAGGGCGCGCGCGCTGCGCTCGGCCTCGAACAGCTCGCTCCGCTCGAGCGCTCCGCGCGTCGCGTCGCCGAGGTGGCGAGCCAGCTCGAGGTCGTCGTCGGTGAACGAGCGCTCGTCGGTGAAGAAGATGAGGACGAGCCCACGGCCGGCTTCACGCGGAGCGTCGACGGGCACCGAGAGGAGCGACCGGAAGCCACTCGCTGTGGCGGCCCCGCGGAGGTCCGGCAGCAACCGGTCGTCGTCCTCGATCGCAGGCGAGGCGATGATCCGGCCCTCGAGAGCCGCCCGGAACAACGGCCCCTCACGCGTCGCCGCCCGCTCCTCGAGCACGCGGCCGAGGCTCGCGGGAAGCTCGTACCGGCCGACCGGCTCGAGCCTCACGCTCGAAGGAACGAGCACAGCGGCGGAGGTGCCGCCGAGCGCCTCGGCCGCCGCCTGTGCGATCGCCTCCAGCGTCGCGGCCCGGGAGAGGGACTGGCCGAGCACCGAGGCGATCCGGTAGAAGCCGCGCTGGATTCGGGCCTGCCGCGCGCTCTGCGTGAACGTCTCGGCATTCCGCACGGCGAGCGACGCGAGCCCGGCGAGGGCCTCGAGCACGGCGGCGTCGGCCGAACGGAAGCGCCGCTCGCCGCGGCGGCCGACGCCGAGCACGCCGCGCACCTCGTTGCTCCACGTCATCGGCGCGGTGATCACGTCCGTGAAGCCCTCGTACGCAGGATGCTCCACCGGCTCCGCAATCTCGCCGTACGCGCTCTCGATCAAAGGGCGGCCTTCGCGCACCGCGGCGCCCGCGAGTCCTCTTTCCAGCGGGAACTCGAACCCGAGCAGCGACTGGTCGAAGCCGTGCACGGCGACGCAGCGGAAGACGCCGCGATCGGGCTCGAGCAGGTAGCAGTCGGCCGCTTCGGCGTCGAGCAGGGAGGCGAGCTGGTCGGCGAGCCGCTGGAGGACGACGCCGAGGTCGAGCTCGCTGCTGAGCGCGTGGGCGGCACGCAGCAGCGCCGCCTGCTGGGCGAGTCGCTGCTCGTTCTCCGACAGCGCCTCCTCGAGCGCGACGCCGGCGCGCAGCCGCTCGAGCGCCACTGCGGCCTCCGACGCGAGCGTCTGCATCAGCGCCAGGTCGTCGGCGGAGAAAATCCGGCGCTCGTCGTCGGTGGCCACGGAGATGACCGCGACCACGCGCGATTGGACGAGTAGCGGAACGAAGGCGGCGCTCTTCGCGCCCGTGGCCTCGACGAGCCGTGGACTGACGACGCGGGACTCGACGACGTCGTACACCGCGAAGGCCGCCGCCTCGAAGACCGCGCTCGCGATCCCCGACGGCTCGTGCTCCAGGTCGAGCCGCACGTCACGCCACGCGTCGAGATCCTTGCCGTGTGAGCGAGCGAGGTAGCCGACGGCCTCGCTGGCGTCGTCGGAGACGAACGTCAGCGCGACGAACGAGACATCGAAGAGCGATGCGATCTCGTCGAGGAGCGTGCGCGCGACGCTCTCGACGTCGGCGGTGCGCGCGAGCTCCCCCGCGACGCGGCTGACGCTTGCAAGCTCCCGACCACCGGCGCTGCGGTGGCGACGCAGGCGAATACGGCGTGGAATCCTCACTGGGCCGTGAGATTGTAGGAGCGGAAGCCGCCTCGCGTGGGCCTGCGCAGAGGTTCGTCCTGCGAGCTTTACCGGGTGCGAACCACTGTCGTCTGACTTGTAAAGATGGGCCATGCGGCCCATTGTCCGTACCGCAAACGCTCTCTAGGGTCCCACGCACTGGGCGATGCGAACCGCGGCGCGTCCTAGACGTCTCGCGGCTAGCAACGGGAGAGCCCGCCGCACCGACCCCCCGAGCGGCGGGCTTTTCCATTTCTGCACTTCTCTCACAAGGAACTAACACGCCGGAGCTATCGTGGCCGCGCAGTGGTGAAGCGCCTTCTCCTCGCCTCGCCTCGCGGCTATTGCGCGGGTGTCGAGCGGGCGGTCGAGACGGTCGAGCGGGCTCTCGCGCTCTACGGCAGTCCCGTCTACGTCCGGAAGCAGATCGTCCACAACTCCCATGTCGTCCGCGACCTCGAGGCTCGCGGCGCCGTCTTCGTCGACGAGCTGTCGGGCGTACCCGAGGGCGCGACGGTCGTCTTCTCCGCGCACGGGATCGCGCCGGCGATTCGCGGCGAGGCGGAGGACAGAGCACTGACGACGATCGACGCGACTTGCCCGCTCGTGACCAAGGTGCACACCCAGGCGCGTCGCTACGCCGAGGCGGGATACGCGATCGTCCTCGTCGGCCACGCCGGTCACGAGGAGGTCGAGGGAACACTTGGCGAGGCTCCCGACGCGATTGTCCTCGTGCAGTCGGCGGAGGATGCCGAGCGCGTCGCACTCCCAGCCGGCCGGCCGCTCGCCTACATCACGCAGACGACGCTCTCCGTCGACGAGACGACCCAGATCGTCTCCGTCCTGCAGCGCCGTTTCCCGCAGATCGAGGGCCCGGCGCGTGAGGACATCTGCTACGCGACCTCGAACCGGCAATGGGCCGTCAAGGAGCTTCTGGACGAAGTCGACCTCCTGCTCGTCGTCGGCTCGGGGAACTCCTCGAACTCGGTCCGGCTTGTCGACGTCGCCCGTGCCGCCGGCGTCGCGGCACACCTCGTCGACGACGTGCGCGCCATCGACGAGGGTTGGCTCGAGGGCTGCGAGACGGTGGGACTGACCTCGGGCGCGTCGGCGCCCGAGCGGCTGGTCGCCGACGTGTGCGTGTGGTTCGCCGAGCGCGGCGCCGAGGTGATCGAGCGGACGCCGGTGCACGAGGACGTGAGCTTCAAGCTGCCGGTGGAGCTCCGCCGCGCCGAGCGCCTCGCCGCGGCTTAACTCTTCTCGATCCTCAGCTCGTCGCCGACGCGGATCTCCGCCGCGAGCACGTCCCGGGAGATCCAGTCACGGTGCGCCTCGACGAGCCCACGCATCTCCTCGGGGACGGTGAGGACGATCCGGTCGGTCAGCTCGTAGCCCTGCTCCTTGCGGAGCGAGTTGACCCGGTGGACAAGCTCATACGCCTCACCCTCAAGACGCAGCTCGTCGTCGTAGTTTGTGTCAAGAGCGACGGTCGCCTCGCCGTCAGACGCAAGCGTGCGCCAGCCGAGATTGCTCTGGCGTTGCACAAGCACCTCATCGGCCTCAAGATCATGGCCAGCGGCACGGAACCGCCCGCCGTCGAGTTCCTCGAAGTCACCTGCAGCGAGCGCCTTCCGTAGCACAGCTAGCTCCTTGCCCAACTTCGGCCCGAGGACCGGCAGATTCGGCCTGACAACCAAGTGCGAGTCTGGGATGTCGCCGAAGATCACTTCCTTAACGCGTAGTTCGTCTTTGATCTCATCCACGTGCCCCTGGGCGAGCGGCAACCCGGCGACGTAGAGCCGTGGCAAAGGCTGCCTGAGCCCCAGACCGGCTTGCGAGCGCGCCTGCCGGCCGAGCTCGACTACGCGCCGCACCTCCGCGATCTCGTCGAGGAGCGCGCGATCGGGCTCCGCCGTCTCCGGCCAGCCGGCGAGGTGGACGGACTCGGGCCCGTCGAGCACGAGTGTCCGCCAGAGCTGGTCCGTTACGAACGGGAGGATCGGAGCGAGGACGCGGAGCGTCTGGACGAGCGCGTACCAGAGCGTCGCGAGCGCGGCCTCGTCGTCGGCCCAGAAGCGCCGCCTCGAGCGGCGGATGTACCAGTTCGAGAGGTCGTCGAGATAGGCCTCGAAGTCGCGGAGGACGTCGGGCGACAGCCAGCGCTCGTACCCCGCGGTCGTGTCGGCGACGAAGGCGTGCGTCCGCTCCACGAGCCAGCGGTCGAGCGGCTCGGCGACAGCGGGCTCGAGGTTCCCCCACTCCGGCCGGAAGCCCGCGATGTTCGCGTAGTCGACGAAGAACTTGACGGAGTTCCAGAAGGTGAGGAGCTTCCGCTTCACCTCCTCCGCCGGCCCGTAGCCGAACCACAGGTCGCGGTCGGGCGGATGCGCGGCGAACTGCCAGCGCATCACGTCGGCGCCCATCCGCTCGAACGCGTCGGCGGCCTCGATGAGGTTTCCCCACGAGCCGTGCATCTCACGGCCGTTCTCGTCGAGCATCTTCTCGTAGCCGAGCACGCGCCTGAACGGCGCTCCGCCGGTGAGGACGACGGACATGAAGAGCTGCGAGTAGAACCAGAGCCGGATCTGCTCGCGCATCTCCGAGACCCAGTCGGCGGGGAACCACTTCTCCCAGTACGCGTTGTCGGGCAGGTCGGCCGTCGTCAGCCCCTTCGCAGCGCCCGTGCCGTAGCCCCCCGGAACCCACTCGTCGTTCTGCCAGCCGAGCGTCGAGAAGGGGACGATGCCCGCGTCGAGCCAGACGTCGCCGACCTCCGGGATCCGCTCGACGGGCTCGCCGCACTCGGCGCAGCGAACCGGGACGCGATCGATCCACGGGCGGCGGAGCTCCTCGAGCTGGTCGAGTCCCGAGACTGCGCGCTCCTCGAGCTCGGCGCGCGAGCCGATCACGTTCAGATGGCCGCAGGCGCACGGGTAGAACGGCAGCGGCAGCCCGTAGTAGCGGCGGCGGGAGATGTTCCAGTCGCCCATGTTGCGGAGCCAGTCGTCCATCCGCTTCCCCATGTACTCGGGCGTCCACTCGACCGCCGCGTTCGCGTCGAGCATCGGTTGGCGGAAATCGCGCACGGAGATGAACCAGTCGTCGGCGATGCGGAAGATCAGCGGTGTGTGGCAGCGCCAGCACTCGGGATAGCGGTGCTCGTACAGCCCCGCCTCGACGAGGACTCCCTTCTCCTCGAGGTTGCCGATGATCTGCTCCGCCGCCTCCGTCGTCGAGAGCCCGTGCAGCCAGCCGAAGCTGTCGTAGAAGCGCCCCGCCTCGTCGACCGGCTGCACGACCTCGAGCCCGTGCTCCTGCGCGAGCTCGAAATCCTCGGTGCCGCACCCGGGAGCGATGTGGACGATGCCCGTCCCCTCGTCCATCGAGACGTCGTCCCAGGGAATGACACGGTGCTCGACGTGGACGAGATCGTCGAACGGGCCTTTGTACGTCCAGCCGACGAGCTCGGAGCCGGGGCGGCGATCTTCGAGCGCTTCGTCGGGATAGCGCGGGGCCGCCACCCACTCGCCGTTCTTGCGCCGTCCGTACTCCGCCTCGGGATTGACCGCGGCGGCCACGTTCGCAGGCAGCGTCCACGGCGTCGTCGTCCAGACGACGAGATGCTCGCCGGGCCGCTCGAGCAGCGGGAGGCGGACGTAGAGAGACGGGTCGGCGCGGTCGACGTACGAGCCGATCAGCTCGTGTTGCGAGATCGAGGTGCCGCAGCGCGGGCACCACTCCGTCGACCGGTGGCCGCGGTACAGCCAGTCCCGTTCGTGGACGCTCTTCAGCATCCGCCACACGTACTCGATGTTCGTGTCGCTGAAGGTGAAGTAGTCCCTGCCCCAGTCCATCCACTGGCCGAGACGCTTGGAGCCGGCCCACAGCAGCTCGACGTAGTGGACGACCGCCTCGCGGCATTTCCGCGCGAAGTTCTCGAGCCCGTACTCCTCGATCTCGGGCTTCGAGTTGAGCCCGAGCTCCCGCTCGACGCCGACCTCGATCCAGAGCCCCTGGCAGTCGAAGCCGTTCTGGTAGCGCTGGTCGAACCCGCGCAGCGCCTTGTAGCGCTGGAAGACGTCCTTCAGCGTCCGCCCCCACGCCGTGTGGACGCCCAGGTCCTTGTTCGCGGTGACAGGGCCGTCGAAGAAGGAGAAGGTCGGGCCGCCGCTGTTCTGCTCGCGCAGCTTCGCGAACGTCCCCTCGGCGTCCCAGCGCGCGAGCATCTCCTCCTCGAGGCGAGGATGGTCGGGTTTGTCCGGCAGAGGCTCGAAGATGTGCTTCCCCATCGGGAAGGCAAGTCTAGGCAGCGACGTTCCTACTATTGGAACTCAGGGAAGACCAGAAACCGAAAGGAAACGATGGCAACGAACGTCAGCGAGGCCACCTTCGAGACCGAAGTGCTCCAGGCCGACGAGCCCGTGCTCGTCGACTTCTGGGCCGAGTGGTGCGGGCCGTGTCATGCGGTTGAGCCCGTCCTCGAGCGGATCGCCGAGGAGCGGAACATCAAGCTCGTGAAGGTGAACATCGACGAGAACCAGGAGCTCGCGATGAAGTACGGGATCCAGTCGATCCCGAACACGATGCTCTTCGAGGCCGGCGCGCCGAAGGCTGCGGCAGTGGGCGCGATGCCGAAGGGCATGCTCGAGACCCAGCTCGGACTCTCGTAGAGGTGAGCGCGCGGCGGAGCGCGCCCCCCTCTTCGCGCTCCGCGCGCCCTCACGAACTGTGCTGCGAGCTACTCCGCCGCGGGCTGAGCCGTCTCGCGCGCCGCGAGGAAGCGCAGAAACTCCGCGTGCTTCGCGAGATACGCCTCGAGCTCCCCGAGTCCCGCGCCCGCCCAGTCCTCGAGCCACGTCTCGGAGATGTCGTCCTCGATGCGGTGGAAGCCCCGCTCGCTCATTGTCGGCCATCATCGACGCGAAGCGGAGAACTGACTATGGGCCGTTCGGCTCAACTTGCCGGGCCGGTGGACCCATCCGCGAGAACGGCGTCGGAGAGCTTCGGCCAGGCGTCCTTCGCCCAGTCGCCGAAGCCGCGCTCCGTGAGGAGGCCGCAGGCGAGCCCGGCGTCGGGATCGACCCAGAGAAAGGTGCCGCTGCGGCCGAAGTGGCCGAACGTCCGCGGCGAATTTCGGGAGCCCGTCCAGTGCGGCGACTTCGCGTCGCGCAGCTCGAACGTCAGGCCCCAGTCGTTCGGCTCCATCCGCCCGAAGCCGGGCAGAACGCCGTCGAGACCCGGGAACTGGACAGTCGCTGCTTCGGCGAGCGTCTCGGGCGCGACGAGCGTCGGCGCGAGGAGCTCGCGGCCGAGCGAGAGCAGGTCGCCGAGCGGGCCGCTGTAGGCGTGCGCGGGTGAGCCGTCGAGCCGGCCTCGCAGGCCGAGCGGCGCGACGACGGCGTGGGCGAGGTACTCCGCGAACGGCATCTCCGACCGTGTCTCGAGCAGCTGCGCCGCGGCCTCGATCCCGCTGTTCGAATAGATGCGCCTGCGACCGGGCGGCGCGATCGGCTCGCCACCGTCGAGCGGCAAGCCGGAGGCGTGGGCGAGCAGGTGGCTTAGCGTCGCGCCCGGCGGGCCGGCAGGCTCGTCGAGATCGACGGTCCCCTCCTCGAGCGCGACGAGAAAGGTGAGTCCCGTGAGCAGCTTCGTCACCGATGCCCAGGCGAACACATGCCCCTCGTCGCCGTGCACGGCCTCGACCCGGCCGACGACCCCCGCAGCCGCGGCGGCCGCTCCCCACTCGTCGATCGCCCGCAGAGCCTCCACCCCGCGATAGTGGCGGATTCGGACACGTCCGGAACCAGGTTCCGGCCATGTCTTTCCGAGACGTGTCTGCTCATGGAGCGGAGCGGCCTCTCGGGAATAACGACATGCCCCGAACGGCCATGGCGGTACCAGGTACCGCCATGGCTTGCGGGGACATGTCCCGCGCGCGCTTTTCTTCCTGCAAAGAAGAGGCAATAGGGTTCCGGTCATGACCGAATCGCTGATCCCTCCGTCGATCACGGGCAAGGGCTCGAGCTTCCCGCCGGGCGGCAGCGTGCTCGACCACGCGTTCGGACAGAGCGATCCGTACACGCTCGGAGTAGAGGAGGAGTACATGCTCCTCGACGCCGAGTCGTTCGACCTCGTCCAGCACATCGACACCGTGCTCGAGGCGGTGGCCGGCCACGAGCTCGAGCCGCGCATCAACTCCGAGCTCATGCAGTCCGTCCTCGAGGTCGCGACGCCGGTCTGCCACACGCCGGCCGAAGTCCGCGCGCAGCTACTCCGGATCCGCAGCTACGTCTGCGACGTCGCGAAGGAGAAGGGCTTGCGCGTCGGCTCGGCGGGCACGCATCCGTTCTCGCTCTTCGAGCGCCAGCGGATCACGGCGAAGGACCGCTACCGGGCGCTCGTCGACCAGATGCAGTACATCGCGCGCCGGGAGTTGATCTTCGGGATGCACGTCCACGTCGCTGTCGACGACGCCGAGAAGGCGATCCAGATCGTGAACGGGCTGATCGCGCATCTCCACGAGCTCGTCGCGCTCTCCGCGAGCTCACCGTTCTGGCGCGGCGAGCCCACCGGTCTCCGCTCGTCCCGGCACATGGTCTTCGCCGCCTTCCCGCGCTCGGGCCCGCCGCCGCGCTTCCGCGACTACTCCGACTACGCCCAGGTCGTGAACCAGCTGGAGAAGACCGGCTGCATCCAGGACTACACCCACATCTGGTGGGACATCCGGCTCCACCCGCGCCTCGGCACGATCGAGATCCGGATCTGCGACGCGGTGACCCGGCTCGACGACGTGATCGCGATCACCGCGTACTGCCAGGCGCTCGTCAAGCACTACGCCGAGCTCGTCGACGGGGGCGAGGAGATCCCGTCGTTCCACCGCATCCTCACGACCGAGAACAAGTGGCTCGCCGCGCGCTACGGGCTCGGCGCGCCGGTGATGGATCTCCACACCGGCCGCCGGAACCGGATCCCGGTCGCGGCGCTCGTGCGGAGGACGCTCGAGACCGTCGCGCCGCACGCGCGAGAGCTCGGCTCCGAGGACGAGCTCGGCGGCATCCACGAGATCCTCGCCCGCGGCAACGGCGCCGACCGGCAGGTCCACGTCTTCAACGCGAACCGGGACATCGTCGAGGTCGTGCGCGCGATCGCGAAGGCGACCGAGGTCGCACCGGAGCCGGAACCCGAGCCGACTGCTGCCGCGTAGGATCGAGCGATGCTCGACATCGGGGACAAGGCGCCGCTCGGGGCCGGGATCTGGACGACGCCGCGCGAGCGCGCGACGATCGGCGACCTGTTGCACGACGGTCCGCTCCTGCTTCTCTTCTACCTCTTCGACTGGTCCTCGACCTGAACGAGCGAGCTCGAGCTCCTGCGTGACAGGAGAGAGGAGCTGCAGGCGGCCGGCGTCCAGCCGTACGCGATCTCGCGCGACTCGGCCTACACGCATGTCGCGTGGATGCAGGCGCTCGATCTCGACTTTCCGCTCCTCTCCGACTGGAACGCCGAGGCGACGCACGGCTTCGGCGTCGCGTTCGAGCACAACGGGATGAAGGACGTCTCGCGGCGCAGCGCCTTCCTGCTCGACAGCGACGGGATCGTGCGTGGCGCGTGGGCCTACGCGAACGACGAGCTGCCAGACGTCGACGAGCTGATCGCGGCCGCACAGACCTTGTAGTCGTCCGCCCGATCCCTTTTACTCCGCGGGCATGGAAACCACTTCTGCTGCCCAAGCTCCGAATCGCGCGAGAAGCTGGGCCACGCCCGTCATCGCGCTCGCCGTCGTCGGAATCGGCCTCCTCTTCGCCTTCAAGGCGACCGACGTCAGCACGACTTGGTTCGGCATCTTCAAGCTCATCCACGTCAGCGTCGCCGTCTTCTGGGTCGGGGGCGGTCTTCTCCTCACCGCGCTCGCCGCCCGCGCCGAGCGGACGGACGACCCCGACGAGCTCGCGACGATCGCCCGTCAGGCCGCCTTCGCAGGCGAGAAGCTGTTCGCGCCCGCAGGCGGCATCGTCCTGGCCATGGGGATCGTGATGGTGATCAACCAGCACATCGGCTTCGGCACGACGTGGGTGGACATCGGCCTCGCCGGCTGGGCCCTCTCGTTCGTCACCGGCATCGCGGTGCTCTCGCCGCGCGCGAAGCGGATCGTCGAGCTCTGCGACACCGTGGGAACGAAAGCCCCGGAGACCCAGGCGGCGATCAGGGAGATCCTCCTCCTCGCGCGCATCGACGTCGCCGTGCTCGTTCTCGTCGTCGCCGACATGCTGATGAAGCCGTTTAGCTAGCCGGGGTGCGTTCCGTACGACCACTCGGTCAACGCCAACTTCCGTCTTGACCTTGACGTCCTCCGGATCTTTCTGTGTCGACGGGTGCTACGCAACGGAGGCAGCTTCGAGGCGGAAGTACGCGCCATTCCACTGTCCTTCAGTGTCCGGGCGTCACGGGACGAAGCGCCAATTACCCACGGGCCTTAGCCCGTCTCCCCGTAGGACAACGTGACGCTGCTCGAGACCGGCGAGCCGCTCGCCGGCTGAACCCCGCTGAGATTCGCGGCCGCCCGAGCGATGAGTTTCGGGCGGCCGCACGGTCTCTTGCTAAGACTCACGTATCCCGCGACTGCCGAAGGAGAGATCGATGTCGAAGACGCTGTTGACCGTCGCCACTCGCAAGGGCACGTTCCTGCTCGAGAGCGACGACCGGAAGAAGTGGACGCTCAGCGAGCCGCTCTGCGAGGGGTGGCCGATCTACCACGCGATCTATGACGCAGCCTCCGACTCGATCTACGCCGCCGCGGCGAGCGAGTGGCACGGTTCGGCGATCTGGCGCAGCCGCGACCGCGGCGCGACGTGGGAGATGTCGAGCGAAGGCCTCACGTACGGCGACGAGGACGGGCGCAAGGTCTCCAAGGTCTCGACGCTCGCGCGGGCCGGCGACCGGCTGCTCGTCGGCGTCGAGGCGCCGGGCATCTTCGAGAGCAGGGACAACGGCGAGACGTGGTCGCTCCTCTCGACGCTCTCCGGCCAGCCCGCGAGCGACGTCTGGGACGATCCCGCCAACCAGCCGCCCGGCCATCTCGGCATCTCCGGCTTCGTCACCGACGCCGGCGACTCGGACAACTTCTTCACGATCGTGCAGGGCATCGGCGCCTTCCAGACCGAGGACGGCGGCTCGTCGTGGACGCCGCGCAACAAGGGCCTCCGCCGCGACTGGCCGTCCGAGTGGGAGGACGTCGGCTTCTGCGTCCACAAGCTCGTCCGCTCCGCCGATCCGCAGCGCATGTACCAGCAGAACCACGTCGGCATGCACCGCTCCGACGACGCGGGCCAGTCGTGGACCGAGATCACCGAGGGCTTGCCCGGCGACTTCGGCTTCGCTGCCGCCGTCCATCCCCACGACAAGGAGACGTTCTACGTCATCCCTGTCGACGGCGGCCACGGGCGGACGATGCACGAGGGCAAGGCGACCGTCTGGCGGACGCGCGACGCGGGTTCGAGCTGGCAGCCGCTGCGGAAGGGACTTCCTCAGGTGGACGCGCACCTCGGCGTGCTCCGGCAGGGGATGACGGTGGACACGCACGACACCCCCGGCGTCTACTTCGGCACGAGCACCGGCCAGGTCTATGCGAGCGCCGATGAAGGCGAGACTTGGAGCGAGATCGCGAGCTATCTGCCGTCGATCTCCTCGGTCGACGTCGCGATCCTCGATTGACCATGACGGACGTCCGCCTGCCCGGGACGCTGACGCCGCTCTTTCCCGGCCTACCGCGCCGCCTCGAGATCGAGGCGGCGACGGTGCTCGGCGCGATCGATCAGCTGGAGGTGCAGTGGCCCGGCCTGCGCGACCGGCTCGTCGGAGAAGGACCGACCCTGCGCTCCCACATCCACGCCTATGTCGACGGCGAGCGGTCCGGCCTCGACACGCCGCTCGAGGCCCGCTCGCGGCTCGACGTGATCGCCGCGATCAGCGGAGGCTAAAGCTTGAAACGAAGGGCTTTCCCGGTGAAGGCCAGCATCTTGATGCCGGCGCCCATCGGTCCGGTCGGACGCGTCCAGTCCCGGTACTCCCTGAACAGCATCGACACGTAGACGACCGACCCGAGCTCCTTCGGAGGGAGTTGCTTGAGCTTCCCCTCCGTGATGAGGGCGTGCATGTGGCGGAAGAAGGCCTCTGACCGGCCCGCCGGCCGGATCCTGATCACGATCTTTGCCGTCTCGTCGCTGGGGTGGCGGAACGTGTGGCGAACGTCGCGGGGCACGGTCGCCGTCTCACCGGGCCCGAGCGTCGTCCACTCGCCATCCTTGAAGACGTCCAAGGATCCTTCGAGAACCTCGAAGCTCTCCTCTGCGGCCGGATGCACGTGAGGCGGCGGCCCGGGATTGTGAGGATCGAGCCAGAGTGTGGACTCGAACAGTTCGCCGGCGGTGTCCTCGGTGCTCTTGGTGATTTCCCACCGCTCACCGAAAGCCGGGTGGAAGTCGAGCTCACGAGTCGCATCGCCGACAGCTTCGGTCTCCACCCGGCGATCCTACGGTGCGATCGCCGATCCGTACACCTCAGCCGGCGGACGGGCTACATGCCCATGGCGTGATACCCGGAGTCGACGTAGAGCGTCGTCCCAGTCACGTTCGCGGCGCCGTCTCCGAGGAGATAGGCGGCCGCGACACCGACATCGTCGGCAGTGACGTGGCGGTGCAGCGGCGAGCGCTCCTCGACGATGTCCTCCATCGTCGTGAAGCCGGCGATCGAGCGCGCGGCGAGCGTCCGCACCGGGCCCGCCGAGACGGCGTTGACGCGGATGTTCTTCTCCCCGAGATCCCACGCGAGGTACTTGACGCAGGAGTCGAGCGTCGCCTTCGCGACTCCCATCACGTTGTAATGCGGCACTGCCCGCTCGCCGCCGAGGTACGTCATCGTGAGGATCGAGCCGCCGCCGGCCTTCTCCATCAGCGGCTCGGCCGCCCGCGCGCACGCGACGAGCGAGTACGCACTGATGTCGACGGCCAGCCAGAAACGGTCGCGCGGCGTGTCGGTGAAGCGGCCTTCGAGATCCTCCGCGGCGGCGAAGGCCACGGAGTGGACGAGCAGGTCGAGCTCACCGCCGAACGCCTCCCCCACCTCGCCGAAGACGCGCGCGATGTCCTCGTCGGAGCGGACGTCGCATTCGGTGACGAGCGGGGAGTCGACCGAGCCGGCGAGCTCCCGGACGCTCGACTCGATCCGCTCTCCCTGAAAGGTGAAGGCGAGCGTGGCTCCGCCGGCCGCGAGTTGCTGCGCGATCGCCCACGCGATCGAGCGCTTGTTCGCGACGCCCAGGACGAGACCACGCTTGCCGTCGAACGCTCCGGCCACGGCCGCGATCCTACGGGGTTAGCCTCTCGTCGTGAGCGAGCAGCGCGTTTCCGTCGTGACAGGCGCCTCGTCGGGGTTCGGCGTGGAGATCGCCCGGCGGCTCGCGGCGCGCGGCGACCTCTGCGTCCTGCTCGCGCGGCGCGCCGACCGGCTCGAGGCGCTCGCAACGGAGATCGGCGGAGAGGCGGAGCCCTGCGACGTCTCCGACCGCGAGGCCGTGGAGGCAGTGGCCGCTCGTGTCCTCGAACGGCATCCCCGCGTGCACCTCCTCGTGAACAACGCCGGCATCCCCGGCCGGACGAGCTTCCTCCACGGCGACCCGGAGATCGTCGAGAGCCTGATCCGGACGAACTACCTCGGCAACGTCTGGTGCCTGCGCGCCTTCCTCCCCGGGCTGCTGGCCGCCGCGCCGTCGGACGTCGTGAACATCGTCTCGGTCTCGGGCGTGGTGGCCGGCCCGCCGAGCGGCGCGTACTCCGCCTCGAAGCACGCGCAGCTCGCCTTCTCCCGGACGATGGCGGCGGAGCTGCGCAGCCTCGGGATCCGCGTCCACACGGTCAAGCCGGGATTCGCCGAGACCGAGGGCTTCCCGCAGAAGTGGCTGCCGCGCCCGGTGCAGCGGATCGTGATCGGCGCGGGCGACGTGGCCGACCACGTCCTCGGCTCGCTCGAGCAAGGCCGCGGGGAGACGACCGTTCCGTGGTTCTACGGCCCGCTCGGCGCGCTGCAGGACCTGATGCCGAACGTGTTCACGCGCGTGCTTGGTCGCGCGCCGAAAGCTCCATAGAATCGCGATGTGACCACATCAGGGGAGCTGGCCCGGCCGACGGTCGAGGATGTGATGGCCGTGGCCGATTTCAGGTCCGCGCTGCGCCGGTTCCTCCGTCAGAGCGAGCGGATCGCGCGCCAGTCGGGGCTCACTCCCCAGCGCTACACGCTGCTGATGATGATCAAGGGCGCGCCGGGCGGGACGCAGCAGTCGACGGTGACCGAGCTCTCGGAACGGCTCCAGCTCGCCCAGAGCACCGTCACCGAACTCGTCCGCCGCGCCGAGGAGGTGGGCCTGATCGAGCGTGAGCAGTCGCAGCGGGACGCGCGGGTCGCCCATCTCCGGCTGACTCCGGAAGGCGAGCGGCGGCTGATGCTCTCCTTCACCGAGCTGGCGCGGGAACGCGACCAGCTGCGCCAGGCCTTCTCGCACTTCGAGGGCGGCCTCGCCGGCTACGTCTAGTCGAGGACGGTGCGGGTCGCGCGCTCGGGCGCGCTGTTGATCCCGCAGGCGATCTCGTAGCCGATCGTCTCGGCCTGCGCGGCGTGCCGCTCGATCGGCAGTCCGTCGCCGATGATGCTGACGGGCGTGCCCACCGGGAGCTCGCGGTCGAGCTCCACGGCGACGGCGTCCATCGAGACGGTGCCGACGGTGCGCCGAGGCTCGCCGTCGACGAGCACCTCCGTTCCCGTCATGTCCCGGCGGAAGCCGTCGGCGTACCCGACCGGGACGATGCCGACCCACGTCGGGCCCGTCGCGATGAAGCGACGGCCGTAGCCGGTGCTCTCGCCGGGCTGGAGGAGGCGGACCTGCGCGAGGTGGCTCCGCCAGGCAAGCGCCGGGCGCAGGCCGTCCTCCGCCGGGTCGGTGTCGAACGGCGAGATGCCGTAGAGCGCGATGCCGCAGCGGGCGGCGTCGAAGCGGGCGTCCGGGATGCGCAGGGCGGCGGCGCTGTTGGCGATGTGGCGCGTCAGGCCGGCATACGGCTCGGTCGCCTCCCGAAAGCGCTCGGTCTGCCGGGCCGCGAAATCCGGGTCGCTGTCGGAGGTGGCGAGATGGCTCATCAGGCCGACGATGTTCGCGGGCGGCTCCGGCAGCTCCGCGAGGCCCCAGCGGCCCATGCCCGTGTCGAGCTTGAGGTGAACTGGGATGCCGTCGGGGATCTCGCCGTCGCGCGCCACGGTGAGCTCGAGCCGAGCCTCGCGCGCGGCGGCCACGTCGTCGGTCGGCCCCATCACGACGATCCGTGCGGCAGGGAGCGCGCGGCGCAGCTCGAGCGCCTCGTCGACCGAGGCGACGCAGAGCGCGGTCGCGCCTGCGTCCAGCGCGGCGCCGCCCACGTCCACTGAACCGTGGCCATAGCCGTTCGCCTTGACGACGGCCCAGAGCTCGGCGCCGTCCAGCGCCTCGAGGAGCCGCCTTGCGTTGTGGCGGATCGCGCCGAGGTCGATCGTGATCTCGCTGCGGTGCATCGGCGGCCAGCGTAGTCGGCACCCGGTTCGCGGAGTAGGTTCTCCCTCGTGCGGCACCGGGGGCTCTCTTTGCTGCTGCTGGCGAGCTCGCTGACGTTTCTCGTCAGCCTCTACGTGTCGTGGGAGACGTGGCGTGGCCCGCACGGGTCGTTCGGGAGCCCGCTCAACGGCTGGTTCGCGGAGGCGGGAGCCATAGCCGCGCTCGTCGCTCTGACGCTCGCCTTCGCGGCCGTCGCGCTCCTCATCCGCCCGCAACTCGTCGCGCGATGGACAGTGGGCTCCCTCGCAGTCGTGCTCGGCTATCTGGCGGTCGGAGTCGCCTTGCAAGTGCACGGGGCCACCACTGCTCGCTTCGTCTCGTCTACCGGGTACCCGCACTATTCCTGGGCGTACGGCAGCTGGATCGGGCTCGCGGCCGGCGGGGTCGCGCTGCTCGGCGGCGCGGCCCTCTGGCGCCGCGATCTGTTCCGGCGGCCCGACGCTTCCGGCGCGCTCGCGGTAGGCCTCGGACTGGGCGTCCTTGCATCGTCCTTCATGCCGTGGATCGCGTCGCCCGGCTTCGGCTGGTACCCGGGCTTGGAAGCTCCCGCAGCGACCCTTGCGGCCCTCGTCCTCCTATTCGGAGCCCGCCGGCTGCAGTTGCCACTGACGGTGGCCGTTGCCGTTCTCGTCGGCGCCGCCACGACCATCAAGGTCTTCCCACAGTCCTCGCTGTCCTACGGAGCGTGCCTCGGCCTCGGCTGCGCCGTCGCTCTCGTCGCGCTCCAAGCTCTCCGGGCACGACCCTGGAGAGTTCCCGCAGCCCCGCGGGGAGCGGCCCTCGTTCGATCGGCCGCCGCGCTCGTGCTGGTCGTCGCGCTCTTCCTGCCGTGGGAGAGGCTCCAGATCCAGATCCCGGGCGGCGCCTTCACGGTCAATGGCTGGCAGGAGCTCTCCGGCGCGGCAGCCGGCGCTCTCGCGCTGCTCCTGCTCGCGGCGCCGGCACTGCCATACGCCGTGGAGGCGGTAACCGCGATCGCCTTCCTCGTCGCGTCGACCGGCACCGGGTTCGGATCGTTCCCCGGGTTCCGTGTCGCATACGGCGCGTACGTCGGCTTCGCCGCGACGGCGCTGCTCGTGGTCGGTGCGCTCATGACGCTCCGACCCGTCGCGTTGAACCGGCGGCGAGCGCGCGTGGTCGCCGTGCCCCTCGCCGCCTCAGTCTGCTCTCTCGGCGCAGTCGTCGTGCCGACCTGGAACATCCTTCCCGAGTCCTGGCCGGCGACAGCTGTGACCGGCTGGTTCGTGGTTGCCGGCGTGCTGATTGCGATCTACCTGATACGCGCGTGGACGAGAGGCGGCCACCTCGTCATGCCCGCGCTTTCGCTGCTCGCACTACCGGTATTCGAGCTCATCCTCCGGCGCGACGAGCTCGGACTCATCTGGGGCATCTGGATCCTCATCGGCCTGTGCCTCCTGCTCGTCGTTCTCGGCTGGATCGAGGAGTACGGAGGCGGCCTCGGGAGTTTCCGGATCCCCGAGGAGATCTGGCGGGTCGACCGGCTACCCGGCGAGAACTGAGGGCAGCGCCTCGATCAGATCGCTCGCGACGAGGCCGTAGCGCTGCGCCGCCTCGCGCGACGCGAGCTGCTGCGCCGCGCACGCGGCCGCCGCGGCGCGCTGCGGCTCCATTCCCTTGGCGAGAAAGGCCGCCGTGATCCCGGTGAGGACGTCGCCCGTCCCCGCCGTCGCGAGCGACGGGAGGCCGAGAGCGCAGACGAGGACACCGCCGCCCGGCGCGGCGACGATCGAGTCCTCGCCCTTGAGCACGACGACGGCCTGGAACTTCTCCGCCGCTTCCCGGACGGAGGCCAGGCGATGCGCCGCCACATGGCCCGAGCTTCGCCCGAGCAGCCGCCCGAGCTCGCCCTCGTGGGGGGTCAGCACGCGGGGCGCAGGCCAGGTTGCCGGCTCGAGCTCGAAGAGCGCGTCGGCGTCGACGACGGCCGGAGCCTCGACTGCGGCCAGCAGCCTCCGCACGAGCGCCTTGGCCTCCTTGTCGCGGCCGAGACCCGGCCCGATTGCGAGTGATCCGGCCTTCGCGACGGCGTCGTCGACCTGCTGGAGCGGCCGCTTCACCGCCTCGAGGACGAGCTCCTCGAGCACGGCCAGCGACTCCTCCGGCGCGCAGACGGTGACGTAGCCCGCATCCGCGCGCAGCGCGGCGCGCGCCGACAGTGCCGCTGCGCCCGTCATGCCGCGCGAGCCGCCGACGACGACGACGTGGCCGGCCGTGTACTTGTTGTCGCGCGGCGAGCGCCGCGGCACCTCGTCGAGGATCGCCGGCGTGACGAGGCGGTTCTCGGTCTCCGCCGGCTCGAGCCCGATGTCCGCGACGACGACCTCGCCGGCGAGGAAGCGACCGGGAGCGACGACCAGCCCGACCTTCGGCCCATGCATGGTCACCGTCATCGCGGCGCGGACGGCGGCGCCCGCGACCTCGCCTGTGGACGCGTCGATCCCGGAGGGGATGTCGACCGCGACCACGGGCACGCCGGCCGCGTTGATCCGCTCGATCACGGCGGACGCCTCCTCACGCGGTGCGCCCTTCATCCCCGTTCCGAGGAGCGCGTCGACGATGAGATCGGGGCGCTCGTCGACGAGCTCGCGTCCTTGTCCGCGCAGGATCTCCCCGGCGATCCGGCCGTCGCCGCCGTTCGCACCGCCGCCGGCGACGATGGCGATCCGGCGCGCGTCGGGCCAGCGCCGCATGATCTCGTCCGCGACCGCCGCACCGGCGCGCTGCATCAACGCGTCGACCTCGTGGCCCGCCTCGGCGGCGCGCATCTCGTCCGCGGTGTAGAGCGGCTTGAGCTCAGCCATCGGAGGCGATCGCGACCGCCTGCGCGAGCTCGCGCGAATGGGTCATGGAGAGATCGATCTTCGCCGCACCGATCGCGGCCGCACGCTCGGCGAGCCGGCCGGAAAGCCGCACCGCCGGCTTCGGCCGCCCGACGATCTCGATCTCCTGCCAGGCGAAGGCGCGCGCGACGCCGAAGCCGAGCGCCTTGCCGACCGCCTCCTTGCCGGCGAAGCGTCCCGCATAGCTCTGGGCGGGGTTCGGCCGGGAGTCGCAGTACTCCCGCTCGGCCTCCGTGAAGCAGCGCTCGCGGAAGCGCTCGTAGCGGGCGAGCGCACGCCGGATCCGCTCGATCTCGATCAGGTCGGTGCCGACGTGAACGCCCATCTAGAGATGCTCCTCGAGCCAGTCGGGGAGGTGGGCGATCGAGGAGACGATCCCGTCGGGCTGGATGCGCGAGGCCTCGACGGTGTCCGGCCGGAACTTCCCCGTCCGGACGAGCACCGCCCGCATCCCGACGCCGTGCGCGCCGACGACGTCCGTCTCGAGGTCGTCGCCGACCATCCACGTCATCCCCGGCTCCGCGTCGAGCGCCTCGCACGCGGCGTCGAAGTACGCCGGGCTCGGCTTGCCGAGGACGGTCGCCTCGATCTGCGCCGCGTACTCGAGCCCCGCCACGTAGCAGCCCGAGTCGAGCAGCGGCCCGCGCTGCGTCTGCCACCAGCGGTTCCGGTGCAGGCAGTAGAGGTCGGCGCCCAGCTCGAGCTCGGCAAAGGCACGCGCGAGGTTCATGTAGGAGAAGACCAGGTTCGTCTCGGGAGAGTCGTCCGCGCCGCCCACGAGCACGGCATGGGCGTTCTCGCCGACGAGCTCGATCCCCTCGAGGTCGCCGACGAGCGCGTGCATCACGAGGGCGAGCACGCGCCGGCCGCGCAGCGCGGCGACGGCGGCGTCCGCGGTCGTCTGCACCTCGTCGGCCTCGAGCTCGATCCCCATCTCCTGCAGTCCCTCGGCGAGCTGCGCCTTCGAGCGAGTCGTCGCGTTCGTGACGAAGCGCAGGCGATGACCGTCGCTCCGCAATCTCTGCACGGCCTCTGCCGCGCCGGGGATCGGGTGCCCTGAGACGTGCAGAACGCCGTCCACGTCAAGGAGAATCGCCGCCATGGAGAGGGACTCTATTCGCGTCACCCGTTCCGTTCTGCTGCCGCTGGCCGAGGTCGAGCTCGAGTACTCCCGCTCGAGCGGGCCGGGCGGACAGCACGCGCAGAAGGCCGAGACGCGCGTCGTCGCCGTCTTCGACGTCGCGGCCTCGACCGCGCTGACGGACATCCAGAAGCGCCGAGTGATCGCGCGCCGCGGCCCGGTGCTCCGCGCCGTCGCACAGGACGAGCGGAGCCGGATGCGCAACCGCGAGCTCGCGCTCGAGCGCCTCGTCGATCAGCTGCGGGAGGCGCTGCGCGTCGAGCGGAAGCGGGTTCCGACCAAACCGTCCGCAGCCGCCCGCGAGCGCCGCCTCGAAGGGAAGCGGCGCCGCTCCGAGGTCAAACGGTTGCGGCGTCCCCCGGAGTAGGCCGTGCCTCGACGTCCACGTGCGGCAACCACTCGAGCCAGCGCGGCAGGTACCAGCTCCGCGCGTCGAGGAGGCCGAGCACGCTCGGCAGGACGATCGAGCGGATCAGCGTCGCATCGAGAAGCAGCGCGACCGCGATCCCGAACCCCATCTCCTGGAACATCACGAGCTTGCCGGCCGCGAAGCCGGCGAAGACGACGACGATGATCAGCGCCGCGCCGGTGATGATCCGCGCCGTCGAGGACACGCCCGACGCGACCGCGTCCTGCGTCGACCCGGTCTCGTCGTAGCGCTCCTTGATCCGGCTCATCAGGAAGACCTGGTAGTCCATCGAGAGGCCGAACAGGACCGAGAAGAGGAAGAGCGGCACCCACGCGTCGACCGAGTGCACGTGGAGGAAGCCGAAGAGGCCGTGCCCGTCGCCGTAGAGGAAGACGAGGGTGAGCAGCCCGTACGCCGCGCCGACGGACAGGAGGTTGAGCAGGATCGAGACGAGCGCGACGACGAGCGAGCGGAAGGCGACGGTGAGCAGGACGAAGCTGAGGCCGAGGACGAAGAGGATCACGTACGGCGTCGGGCCGCTCACGGCGTTGAAGTAGTCGACGTTCTCGGCGGTGTGGCCTCCCACGTAGACCTTCGCGCCGCTTCCCGCGAAGATCGCCGGGATCACATGCCGGCGCAGGTCGCGGATGGCCGCGATCGCCGGCCCAGAGACGGTGTCGCCGCGAACCGGAACCATGAGCATCGCCGCGTCGGTGATCGTCGAGCGCACGATCCGCCCGGGCCCGAAGCGCGGATCCGAGGCGAGCCGCTGCTCTAGGCGTCGCAGGTCGACGAGCATCCGGCCGTCGCCGCCGACGGCAACGATGTTCGCGGGCAGCGGGTTCTGGGAGGGGAACGCCTTCTGCAACGCGACGAAGCCCTGTTTCGAGGGAGCGCTGCTCGGCAGCGTCTCGACGCCGCTCGCGCCGATGTGCAGCCCGAAGATCGGCGTCGCTGCCGCGAGCATCGCGGCCACGGCCACGGCGAGGAAGACCACGGGCCGCTTGAGCACCGTGCCGACGATCCGCCGCCAAAAGCGTCCCTCGAGAGCGTCCGCCCGGCCGAGGTTGCGGCCGAGTACGGGGATCCGGAGCCTGTTGACGCCGTCGCCGAACATGCTCAGCAGCGCCGGGAGCAACGTCAGCGCGGCGGCGACGGACGTGCAGCCGACGAGGATCGCCCCCAGCGCGAGGCTGCGCATGATCGAGGTAGGGACGATGAACATCCCGATCAGCGCGATCACGAACGTGCTGCCGCTGAAGAGGACCGCGCGACTGGCAGTCGCTCCCGCCCGAACGATCGCGTCCTCCTTGGCGAGTCCGCGCGTGCGCTCCTCGCGATAGCGCGAGATGACGAAGAGCGAGTAGTCGATCCCGAGCGCGAGCCCCATCCCCGTGAGCATGTTGACGATGAAGACCGAGAGCGTGAACGCCTGCGAGAGCACCGCGACGAGCCCGAGCGCGACGATGATCGAGAGGATCGCCATCAACACCGGCACGAGCCCCGCGACGACCGCGCCGAAGACGAGCATGAGGACGATGAGCGCAGCCGGCAGGCCGTACTTCAGCTCGCCGTTCGCGAGATCCTTCTGGGACTGCTGGCCGAAGTCGTAGCTCACCGTGTGGTCGCCGGTGATCGCCGCCGAAAAGCCGTTCCCGTTCGCCTTCTCCACCGCCGCTTCGACGGCCTTCGCCCCCGAGTCGCTGTGGATCAGGACCGAGATGAGCGCGGCGTGGCGGTCCGGCGAGACGGCGGTGAGCCGGACGTTGCTCGCCTGGCCGGTGTTGTCGAGCGCAAGAACGAGACGGGCTGCAAAGGCCCTCGCCGGCGGGCTGTCGGCGGTGAATCGGGTTGACGTCACGACGATGACGTCGCTCGAATCCTGCTTCGCCTGCGCGCGCGTCTGGGGGAACTCCGTGTTCGCCAGGTGCTTCGCCTCGAGCGAGGCCGGGTTGCCAACGACGGTGCCGTTCGAGGTGAGACCGTGGAGCGAGGTCGCGACGAGGACCAGGGCGACGAGCACGGCGATGCCCCAGATCGCGAGCGTCCGGCGAGGACGCCCAGCCGCCGCGCGAGCAAGCCGCTCGGTCACGCGCCGAGCCTACGCCTATTCCACCGTGACGGTCTTGGCGAGGTTCCGGGGCTGGTCGACGTTGTGCCCGCGCAGCCGGGCGATCCGGTAGGCGAGCAGCTGCAGCGGGATCACGGCGAGCGGCGCCTGGAGGAAGTTCGGCGTCCGCGGCACGTAGATCACGTCGTCGGCGTGATGCTGGATGTCCTCGTTGCCGTCGGTCGCGATCGCAATGACGTGCGCTCCGCGGGCGCGCGTCTCCTGGATGTTGGAGACGATCTTGTCGTAGACGTGGATGTTCGTCGCCACGACGACGACCGGCGTCCCCTCGGAGAGCAGCGCGATCGGCCCGTGCTTCATCTCGCCGGCCGAGTACGCCTCGGTCGGGATGTACGAGATCTCCTTCAGCTTCAGCGCTCCCTCGAGGGCGACCGGCAGGCCGATGTGGCGGCCGAGGTAGAGGAAGAACGGCTTGTCGTAGAAGCGCTGGGCGATCGACTCGATCGGGTGGTCGCCGTCGAGGAACTCCTGCATCTTGTCCGGCAGCTCGTGCAGGCAATCGAGGATGAAGTCGATCTCGTCCTGCGGCAGCGTCCGCCGGATCTCGGCGAGCTTGAGCGCGAGGAGGCTGAGGAGCGCGACCTGCGCGGTGAACGTCTTCGTCGCCGCAACGCCGACCTCCATCCCGCAGCGCGTGAAGAGAGTCGCATCGACCTCGCGCGTGATCTGCGTCCCCATCAGGTTCGTGATCGCGAGGGTGCGCGCGCCGCCCGCCCGCGCCAGCTTGACGGCGTTGACCGTGTCGCGCGTCTCGCCGGATTGCGAGATCCCGATCACGAGCGTGTCCTTCGTGAGGACGGGGTTGCGGTAGATCCATTCGCTCGCGATGTCGAACTCGACGGGGACCCGCGCCCACTCCTCGATGATGTAGCGGCCGACGACGGCGGCGTGGTACGCCGTGCCGCACGCGACGATCACGATCCGGCGGAGGTTGCGGACCTCCTCCTCGGTCATGCCGAGCGCCTCGAGCATGAGCCGGTGCCCGCGGACGCGATCGCCGATCGTCTCGGCGACGGCCTCGGGCTGCTCGAAGATCTCCTTGAGCATGAACGTCTCGTAGCCGGCCTTCTCCGCGCTCTCCTCGTCCCAGTCGATCTCCTGCGACGGCGGTGCCTCGACCTCGGCCCCGTCGACGAAGAAGCGAACTCCGGCCGGGGTGACCTCGACCACCTCGCCGTCGCGCGGGTGGAGCACCGTGCGCGTCTCGCTCAGGAAGGCCGCGATCGAGGAGGCGAGGAAGTTCTCGCCGTCGCCGAGCCCGACGACGAGCGGCGTCTGGTGGCGGACGCCGACGAGGAGGTCGGGGTGGTCGTGGTGGATCGCGACGATCGAGAAGTGGCCCTCGAGCTGCGGATAGACGCGCGCGAGCGCTTGGACGAGATCGCCGTCGTACTCCTGCTCGAGGAGGTGGACGACCACCTCGGCGTCGGTCTCGGAGGTGAACGTGTGCCCGGAATCGGTCAGCTGGTCGCGCAGCTCCATGTAGTTCTCGACGATTCCGTTGAGGACGATCGCGAGGCGGCCCGGGTCGCAGCCGGTGAGCGGGTGGGCGTTGCGCTCGCTGACGCCGCCGTGCGTCGCCCAGCGCGTGTGCCCGAGCCCGTGATGGGCATGGGAGTCGTTCGTGCCCGCGGCGGCGACGAGGTTGTCGAGGTTGCCGACTGCGCGGACGTACTCGAGCTCCCCGTCCTCGCGCAGCGCGAGCCCTGCCGAGTCGTAGCCGCGGTACTCGAGCCGCCTGAGACCGTCGAGCAGAAGCGGCTTCGCCTCACGCGATCCGACGTATCCAATGATCCCGCACACGTTGCGATCCTTTCCCTACGGGGCTCGAAACTCCCCCTGAAAACGCGAAGAGCCCGGCTTCACGACCCGGCCGCAACGTCGCGGGCGGGTCAGCCGAGCTCCTGTGTCACAAGCTCGGCAAGGCTAGCACAGAGGCTTTCAGCCTCCTCCTGGGTCTCCGCCTCGGCAAGGATGCGAACGACCGGCTCCGTTCCCGACGGCCGGACGAGCACGCGCCCCCTGCCCGCGAGGTCTTCGTTCAGCGCCGCGACGCGGTCGAGCAGGCTGTCGGGGAGCGGCCGGCGCCCCGCGCGCGGGAGGTTGCGGATCACCTGCGGGAGGCGCGGCATGACGGCAGCGGCTTCAGAGAGCCTCCGTCCCTTGAGCGCGCGGCAGAGGAGAAGAGCCGCGACGAGGCCGTCGCCGGCGACGTGCCCGTCGAGCCAGAGCACGTGGCCCGACTGTTCCCCGCCGAGCAGCGCCCGTTCGCGCCTCACGGCCTCGAGGACGTAACGGTCGCCGACGTCGGTCGTGACGACCTCGATGCCGCGCTCCTCCATCAGGCGATGGAAGCCGAGGTTCGTCATCACCGTCACTGCGACCGCATCGACGCCGAGATCGAGAGCGAGCACGGCGAGGATCTGGTCGCCGTCGAGGGGCTCGCCGTTCTCGTCGACCGCGAGCATCCGGTCGCCGTCGCCGTCGAAGGCGACACCGAGATCGAAGTCGCCGCCGCCCCGCACGGTCTCCGAGAGTGCGCTCAGGTCGGTTGCGCCGCAGCCGACGTTGATGTTCGTCCCGTCGGGCTCGTCCCCGATCGCCGTTACGTTCGCGCCGAGCTGCTCGAACGCGCGCGGCGCGAGCCCGCTGTAGGCGCCGTTCGCACAGTCGACGGCGATCCGGAGGCCGCTGAGGTCGGCGCCGAAGCGCTCGACGACGAGGGCGAGGTACTCGTCGGCGGCCCCTTCCGCCGTCTCGACCCCTCCGCCGCCGCGGGCCGGCTCGTCGAGGAGCGCCTCGATCTCCTCCTCCTGCGCGTCGCTGAGCTTGCCGCCCATGCGGTCGAAGAGCTTGAGCCCGTTGTACTCGGGCGGGTTGTGCGAGGCGGAGACGACGACGCCGAGGTCGAGCCGGAGCAGGGCGACGGCCGGCGTCGGGAGGACGCCCGCGAGGACGGCCGTCCCGCCCGCCGCCGCGATCCCGCGCACAAGCGCCTGCTCGAGCTCGGGCCCGGAGCCGCGCGTGTCGCGGCCGACGAGGATTCGGCCGCCACCGCACCAGAGCGCGGCCGCCTTGCCGAGCCGCTCGACGAGCTCCGCCGTCAGCGAATCGCCGACAACGCCCCGGACTCCGTCCGTCCCGAAGTACTGCCGCGCCACGGCGCGGGACGATAGCTAGATCGTGAGGACGAGCTTCCCGCGGACGTGCCCCTCCCCGAAGGTGCGCAGCGCCTGGGGCGCCTCGGCGAGGTCGTAGGTGCGGTCGATGGCCGGCTTCAGCCGACCGCTCTCGAGGAGGTCCGCGAGAGCCTGGAGGTCGGGCACCTCGAGCTTCGCAACGAAGAAGGAGACCTGCCGCTCGCTGTGGAGCGATGCGAGACGCACGGCGGCGATGTGGCGGAGCTGGCCCCGGCTGCCGTGGGCGCCGACGACCACGAGCCGGCCGTTCGGCTTGAGAGCGCGCCGGATCGCCCACCACGAGTGGCCGCCGGCGACGTCGAGGATCAGGTCGTAGCGCTCGCCCGCCCGTGTGAAGTCCTCCCGCGTGTAGTCGAGCACGTCGTCGGCGCCGAGCGTCCGCGCCTGCTCGAGGTTGCGCGTGCTCACGACGGCCGTGACGTCGGCGCCGAGCGCCTTCGCGATCTGGATCGCGAGCGTTCCGACGCCTCCCGACGCGCCGTTGATCAGGATGCGCTCGTCCGGTTGGAGCTTCCCGTGATCGCGCAGCCCCTGCAAGGCGGTCAAGCCTGCGATCGGGACGGCGGCAGCCTCCTCGAAGCTCACGTTCGACGGCTTTCGGACGAGGCTCTTCGCGCTTACGTACTCGGCGAACGCGCCGTCGCGAGCCCCGAAGACCTCGTCGCCCGGCGCGAGGCCGGCGACGTCCCTTCCCACGGCTTCGACGACGCCGGCGAAGTCGATGCCGAAGAGCGGGCTCTTGGGCCGCAGCGTGCCGCGGCGCATGAGGGGGCGGAGCAGCCGCGGCCAGCCGCGCAGGTGGTGCCAGTCGGCCTTGTTGATCGAGCTCGCCCTGACGTGGACGACGACCCGGTCGTCCTCGAGCTCGGGCTGCTCGACGTGCTCGACGCGTGTCGCGCCCGGTCCTCCGTAGCGATGCCGAACGAGTGCCTTCATCCTGCCAACTCCTTCCATACGCCGTAAGTTTACGCCGTAAGATGACATACAGCGTAAGCTGTTGTCAATGGCGACCGCGCGCAAGCCCCTGAGCCGCGAGCGGATCCTCGACGCGGCGCTCGGGTTCGTCGACGAGCACGGGATCGAGGCGCTCTCGATGCGCAAGCTCGGGCAGTCGCTCGGCTACGAGGCGATGTCGCTCTACAACCACGTGGCGAACAAGGACGATCTCGTCGACGGCCTCCTCGATCGCGTCCTTGCGGAGATGGATCCTCCCGCGCCGGACGGCGGGCTGCCTGCGATCCGCGCGAGCGCGATCGCGGCGCACGAGGCGCTGCAGCGCCATCCCTGGGCGGCGCCGCTGCTGATGAGGACCGTGCGGCCCGGCCGGATCGCCTACATGGAAGGGCTGCTCGCCTGCCTCCGCGGCTCAGGGCTCTCGGCCGAGACGACGTACCACGCGTACCACATCGTCGACGCCCACATCTTCGGCTTCTCGCTCTGGGAGGCCGGCCACTCCGGGTCGCCGCCGTCCCACATCGAGGACATGCGCGACTGGTTCGAGGAGATGATCCCGGTCGACCGTTTCCCGCACCTCCACGAGCACGGGCTGCAGCACCTGAACGACGGCCCCTACCTGCCGGTGAGCGCGTACGAGTTCGCCCTCGACCTGTTGCTCGAGAGCCTCGGGAAGCTGCGGGAGACGGGCTAGCGCTTGGAGAACTGCGGCGCCTTGCGCGCCTTGTGCAGGCCGGCCTTCTTGCGCTCGACCTGACGCGCGTCGCGCGTGAGGAAGCCCTCGCGCTTGAGCGGCACGCGCAGCTCCGGATTCGCCTCGACGAGCGCGCGGGCGATCCCGTGCCGGACGGCTCCGGCCTGTCCGGTGAGCCCGCCGCCGTGCACCCGCACACGGAGGTCGTACTGCCCCTCGAGGCCCGCGACCTTCAGCGGGGAGACCGCGATCGTGCGCCAGACGGCGCGCGGGAAGTACTCCTCGATCGTCCGGCCGTTCACCCACGTCGCGCCGTCGCCGGGGCGGAGGATGACGCGCGCGACCGAGGTCTTGCGCTTGCCGGTACCGCGGTACTGAGCGGTCTCGGCCATTACGAGTCGAGCTCCAGAGGCTTCGGATTCTGCGGGGCGTGAGGATGCTCGGGGCCGGCGTAGATCTTGAGCTTCGTGATCTGCTGCCGCGCGAGGCGGTTCTTGGGGAGCATCCCCTTGACGGCGACGCGGAGCACCTCGGTCGGGCGCCGGTCGAGCTGCTCGCGCAGCGTCCGGCTCTTGAGGCCGCCCGGATAGCCGGAGTGCCTGTAGTAGCGCTTCTGGTCGAGCTTGTTGCCCGTGACCTGGATCTTCTCCGCGTTCACGACGACGACGAAGTCGCCGGTGTCCACGTGCGGTGTGTACTGCGGCTTGCGCTTGCCGCGGAGCGTGTCGGCGATCTGCGTGGCGAGACGGCCGAGCGTCTTGCCCTCGGCGTCGACGAGATACCACTCGCGCGTGATCTCTCCCGGCTTGGCGCTGTAGGTCTTCATGAAAAGCGGCGGACACCTGCCCGCCGGCGGCGGATTGTAGCGAAAGCCCGTTGCAGCCCTGCCTCGAAGTCCGCCGCTCCGCCATGGGACGGATGGCGGAGGTACGGCGCGTCGAGAGCCTCCGCGGCGACCCGGCCGACCGCGATCGAGATGCGGTTTCGCAGCACGTCGTCGAGGAACGGGCGCGCCGCCTCCACCTCCGTTCTCGTCGGGCGGCGGTTCGAGCGCTCGGTGCCCGGATGCGTCGGCACGACGTTCCAGAGGAGGACGGTTTCCTCGATCCCGAGGCGCGCGAGGACGCGATGGACGATCGTCGCGCTCGCCTCGGCGAGGCCCGCACCGGTGAGCTGACGCTCGGACGTGAACGGGATCCCGCTGACGCGCGCGCCGCGATAGCCGGCGGCTTCGCCGACGAGGACGACCTCGGCATCCGCCCGCGACACGAGGTAGTCGCGGAGCCGCTGTTGCCTGAGCTCCGAGCCGGCGTACTGGTTGTAGGTCCTGCCGATCGCGGTGCCGGCTAGCCGCTCTACGAGCTCCAGCGGTTCCACCGGATCACCTCGTCGTGCGCCCGGCGGCGCTGGGAGAAGACGCTCGTCGAGCGCTCCCAGTCCGGATCCTCGGCCGGATGGCCGACGGTGACGCCGACGACGATCGTCAGGTCGTCCGGGATTCCGAGCAGCTCGCGCACGCGCGCGTCGTCCTCCACCGTGACGCCGTAGACGCCGGCTCCAAGACCTTCCTCGAGGGCGGCGAGCATGATCAGCATCAGCGCCGCTCCCGCGTCGACGTGCCAGAACGGGACCGGCCAGACGATCTCGACTCCGCCGGTGATCGCGAGCTTGTCGGACTGCGTGTAGCGGTCGTGGTAGTCCTGCTCCCGCGTCAGAACGAAGAAGTGCGCGGCGGCCTTCGTGAACCACGCCCTCGAACGCTCGTCGGCGTCTCCTTCCACGAGCGCCGCCTTCGTCTCGGGATCGTCGACGACGAGGATGCGCAAGCCCTGGCTGTAACCGGCATTCGGCCCACGCCGCGCGGCGCGGGCAATCCGCTCCAGCGTCTCGCGCGGCACCGGCTCGCCGGTGTAGCTACGCACGGCGCGCCGCTTCTTCAGCAGGTCGTAGAAGGACTGCGTCTCCATCCCGGCATTATCCGCACGATGAGAGCGGTCGAGCTCGTCTTTGCGATCGGCTGGGCCGCGTTCTGGGTGTACTGGCTCGCCGCGGCCTTCTCGATGAAGCGGGGACGCGTCGCGTGGTCGCACGAGGTCCGCATCCGCGTCGTGATCGTCGCCGCCGCGGTGGTCGCGACGCGACTGGGAGCGTTCCGCGGCCACGGCATCCACACGGACGCGACTCGAGCCGGCATCGGGCTCGCGCTCTTCGGCGCAGGCCTGCTCTTCGCAGTTTGGGCTCGACTCCACATCGGCCGCAACTGGGGGACGCCGATGACGGAGAAGGACGAGCCGGAGCTCGTGACGAGCGGCCCGTACCGCCTCGTCCGCCACCCGATCTACTCGGGCATCCTCGCCGCGGGCGTCGGCACGGCGGTCGCGCTGAGCTGGTGGTGGCTCGTCGCGGCCGGTCTCGCTGCGGCCTACTTCGTGTACTCGGCGGTCGCCGAGGAGCGCTTCCTCACGACGCGGTTCCCGGATGCCTATCCGGCGTACGAGCGCTCGACCAAGATGCTCATCCCGTTCGTGCTCTGACGCGGACGCGCTCTGCCAGAGCGTCCAGGTCGACGGGCTCGGTCGTATCGAGCCGGATCAAGTCGCCCGCGAGCCGCAACGGCGAGTGTGCGCCGGACTCGAATCGGGCCGGGAGCTCCTTGATCTTCTCCGCGTCGTGGTGCCCGGCGTGGCGCGACCGGTTCCCGTAGCGCTCGACAAGGACGGCGAGCGGAGCGTCGCAGTGGATCTGCACGAGGCGATGCTCCGGCAGCGACGCGAAGTCCGGCTCTTGGTCGTGGAAGAAGTTGGCCTCCACGATCAGCGAGACACCCGAGGCGAGCAACGTCCGGGCCAGCCTGAAGATCAGCGCATACGCCGCGGTACCGAGGCGGCCCGAGGCCGTGACGTCGTCTGCCCCCAGGCTCTCGTACAGCGATTCCTTGATCTCGTCCTTCGCGATCAGCGGCAGGCCGAGCCGGCCCGCAAGGCCCTCGGCGACCGTCGTCTTGCCCGAGGACGGCATCCCCGTGACCACGAGAAGAAGCGGCACCGTCACACGCACATCCTCGTGCACGAAGCAAGTCACCAGGTCCTAATCCAGGGCAACCATGAGCTGCGCAAGCCACTCGCGTTCGTCCGCCAGCGGGCCGCTCGACGCCTCGCCCAGAGACTCCAGACGCGCTCGCAGCGCGGGAGTCGCGGAACGGATCTCGAACTCACGAATTAGAGCAACGGCGTCGAAACGTCGGCGATCATCACCGCTCACCACCCAGGCAGCCAACGCCTCGTCGACCACTCCCCGATCGTCGGCGTCGAGGCCTTTGTAGAACGATGCGAGCTGAACGGTCGCCTGCAGCGGCTGCTTCGCCGCCATAGCTTCGGCGTCGAGTCGAGCCCACAAACGTTCAAAGGCACCGCGACTGAGCTTGCTCACCCGCAGACGACCGCTACTCCCACTCGATCGTGGCGGGCGGCTTCGACGTCACGTCGAGCACGACGCGGTTCACGCCCGGGATCTCGTTGACGATCCGCGCCGAGATCGTCTCGACGAGGTCGTACGGGAGTCGCGCCCAGTCGGCCGTCATCGCGTCGTCGCTCGTCACCGCGCGAATCACGACCGGGTAGCCGTACGTACGCTCGTCGCCCTGTACGCCCACCGAGTGGATCGCCGGCAGCACCGCGAACGACTGCCACAGCTCCCCGTACAAGCCGGCGCGCCGCACCTCCTCCTGCAGCACCGCGTCCGCCTGCCGGAGGATCTCGAGCCGCTCCTGCGTGACCGCGCCGATGATCCGGATCGCGAGGCCCGGACCCGGGAACGGCTGGCGCCACACCATCCGCTCGGGCATCCCGAGCTCCTCGCCGACCCGCCGCACCTCGTCCTTGAACAGGAGCCGCAACGGCTCGACGAGCTTCATCTTCATGTCGTCCGGAAGCCCGCCGACGTTGTGGTGGGACTTGATCGTCGCGGCGACACCCTCGGTGCCGCCCGACTCGATTACGTCGGAGTAGAGCGTCCCCTGCACGAGCCAGCGCACGTCGCCGAGCTTCCGCGCCTCCTCCTCGAAGACACGGATGAACTCGCGGCCGATGATCTTGCGCTTCTCCTCGGGCTCCTCAACTCCGTCGAGCAGCTCGAGGAAGCGCTCCTGCGCCTCGACGTGGACGAGCGGGACGTGGAAGTGCTCCCCGAACGTCTCGACGACCTGCTCCGCCTCGTCCTGGCGGAGGAGCCCGTGGTCGACGAAGACGCACGTCAGCTGCTCGCCGATCGCCTTGTGGACGAGAAGCGCCGCAACCGCGGAGTCGACGCCGCCCGACAGCGCGCAGAGCACGCGCTCGGCACCCACCTGCGCGCGAATCCGCGCCACCTGCTCCTCGATGACCGCTGCCGGAGTCCACGCGGGAGGCGCGGCGGCGACGGAGTAGAGGAAGTTCTTGAGGACGTCCATCCCGTGCGGCGTGTGCACGACCTCCGGGTGGAACTGGACGGCGTACAGGCCGCGCTCCGGCGCCTCGAACGCGGCAACCGGGGTGGCCGGAGAAGACGCGACGACGCGCGCTCCGGCCGGGGCCTCGACGACCGTGTCGCGATGCGACATCCAGACGGTCTGCTCCGGCGGCGTGTCCGCGAGCAGCCGCGACTCCTCGACCCGCATCTCGGTCCGGCCGAACTCCGAGACGCCGGTGCGGTCGACCCGGCCGCCGAGCTCGAGGGCCATCAGCTGCGCGCCGTAGCAGATCCCGAGTGTGGGGATCCCGAGCTCGAACAGCGCCGGATCGACGCGCGGCGCGTCGTCGGAGTAGACCGACGCCGGGCCGCCGCTGAGCACGAGTGCATACGGATTCCTCGCGCGCACCGCCTGGGGCGTGATCGTGTGCGAGACGAGCTCCGAGTAGACGCGGCACTCGCGCACGCGCCGCGCGATCAGCTGGGAGTACTGCCCACCGAGGTCGAGCACCAGCACGGGACGCTCCCCGCGGGCCGGGAGCTCGACGACCTGCGCCGGCTCAGCGCCGATAGTTCGGCGCCTCCTTCGTGATCGTCACGTCGTGCGGGTGCGACTCGCGCAGCCCCGCCGCTGTGATGCGGACGAAGCGCGCGCGCTTCATCTCCTCGATCGTCGCAGCCCCGCAGTACCCCATCGACTGGCGCAGCCCGCCGACGAGCTGGTGGACGACGTGCTGGAGCGGCCCCTTGTACGCGGTGCGACCCTCGATCCCCTCGGGGATGAGCTTCTCGACGTCCTCGACGTCGCCCTGGAAGTACCGGTCCTTCGAGAAGCCGCGCGCCTTCATCGCGCCGAGCGAGCCCATGCCGCGGTACTCCTTGAAGCGCTCGCCCTGCACGAGGATCACGTCGCCCGGCGATTCCTCGACGCCGGCGAAGAGCGAGCCGACCATCACCGTGTCGGCGCCGGCGCCGATCGCCTTCGCGATGTCGCCGGAGGAGGTCAGCCCGCCGTCGCCGATGACGGGGATGCCGTCCTCGGCCGCGACGCTCGCCACCTCGTGAATCGCGCTGATCTGCGGAACGCCGACGCCGGCGACGACCCGTGTCGTGCAGATCGAGCCCGGCCCCACGCCGACCTTGACCGCGTCCGCTCCCGCCTCGATCAGCGCGCGTGCCGCCTCCGCCGTCGCGATGTTCCCCGCCGCGACGTCGACCGAGACCGCGTTCTTGACGCGCCGCACCATCTCGAGCACGCCGCGGGAATGGCCGTGCGCCGTGTCGACGACGAGGAGGTCGGCGCCCGCATCCGCGAGTGCCTGCGCACGCTCGAGCGCGTCGGGCCCGACGCCGACGGCGGCGCCGACCTGAAGCCGGCCCTGCTCGTCCTTCGTCGCCTCCGGAAACTCGATCTTCTTCTGGATGTCCTTGACCGTGATCAGCCCGCGTAGCCGCCCGTCCGCGTCGACGACCGGCAGCTTCTCGATCTTGTTGCGGTGGAGGATCTCCTCGGCCTCGGCGAGCGTCGTGCCCACCGGCGCGGTGACGAGATTCCGCGCGGTCATGAGCGCCGAGATGGGCTGCTCGACGTCGGTCTCGAAACGGAGGTCGCGGTTCGTGAGGATGCCGACGAGGATGCCGTCCTCGTCGGTGATCGGGACTCCCGAGACCTTGTAGTGCGCCATCAACTCGAGCGCCGCGCGCACGGGAACGCCGGGCGGCAGCGTCACCGGCTCGACGATCATCCCCGCCTCCGAGCGCTTCACCTTGTCGACCTCTGCCACCTGGGCCTCGATCGAGAGGTTGCGGTGGACGATCCCGATCCCTCCCTCGCGCGCGAGCGCGATCGCGAGCCGAGCCTCGGTCACGGTGTCCATCGCGGCGGAGACGAGCGGAATCGCGAGCTCGATCGAGGGCGTCAGCCGTGCGCGGGTCGAGACGTCGTTCGGCAGGACGTGCGATTCGGCCGGCACGAGGAGGACGTCGTCGAAGGTGAGGCCCTCGTCCCCGAACTTGCGATCGAGCTCCAGCAGCCGCTGGACGTCATCGGCGTTCAGCTCGGCTTCGGCGGGATCCCTCAAGGGACAGCCAGGGTACCAGCCTCCCCTGACAAAGCCGTAACACCTCCCGGGTACGGTGCAGACGGTGCGCGTCTTGATCGCAACCGCCGGGCTGCTCGCAGTCGCCGGCGCGGCCGCGGCGGCCGTCGTGCCGCATGCGCAGACGCTGCGCCGCAGCCCAGGCCCCGTCGATGCGATCACCCAGGACGGACCGGTCGTAGCGTGGATCGCCGACGGCGGGACGAAGTGCAACGTCGTGCACGCGATCGGCCCCGGCTGGAGCGAGAGCATGCCCCAGCCGTCGACCGCGAGCATGACGTGCCACTGGGACCTCTCGGCCGGCCAGCCGCAGCTCGCGTTCGCCGCGGGCGTCTCATCCGCCCTCTGGACGCTGCACGAAGGCGGCTCCGTTCCCTACGACTACCTCATGACCGCGCACGCGAAAGGGCCGGAGGTGATCGTCGACCGTCTCGGCCATGCGAGCGACGGGACGGGCTGGTGGGTCGGCGGGATCGCGGGCGCCGGGACGACGCTCGCCTACTCGGCGGTCGACGTGGAGTACGTCGACAAGCTCGGCTGCCTCTCCGGTGCGCCGTGCAAGAAGAAGATCGCCGGCGGGGCGATCCACACGATCTCCGACGGGCAGGAGGCGATCCTCCCGGGCACGCCCCCCGCTCTCGAGCTCGCAGCTGCGAGCGACCTGATCGCGTACGCGCCGGCGATGACGGTCGCGAAAGACGGGTCTCCGGCGCCGAACCGGAGTGCGGCGATCCAGGTCGTCGACGTGGAGAAGGGCACTGTCGTGAGCCAGGTCGTCCCGAACGGCCTTCCGCTCGCGATCGCCCTGGCGCCGAACGTCCTCGCCGTCCTCACGAGCACCGCGCGGGCCGAGCGGGTGTCGTGGTACGCGATCGGCTCGGGGACGAAGCTCGGCAGCGCCGGCGTGCCGCTGAGCACAGCGCCGGAGCTCGCGGTCGGCAACCGGATGGTCGTCTACCGCGTCGGGAGCGTGCTGCGCGGGATCGACCTCGTGACCGGACGCGTCCGCACGTTGACGCGCGCCTCGATCAAGCCGGTCGGCTTCTCCCTCGCGGGCAATCGCCTCGTCTGGGCGGAGAACACGCCCGCGGGCGGCCGCATCCGCGCGCTCCAGATCCGCTAGGACGGACTACGCCCGTACCGGCTCGAGCTCTTCGATCTCGACGCCGGCGGCGAGCCGTTGCGCCTCGCGCGGGTCGAAGCGTCCCGCTCCGAGCTCGACGACGGATGCCGCGGCGCACCCGATCGCGGTGCGCAGCGCAGCTCCCGCCGCGGCGCCGTTGAAGCGCTCCGAGAGGTAGCCGCCGAGGAGGACGTCCCCCGCGCCCACCGGAGCGATCGGCTCGACGCGCGGGATCGAGGCGCGGAAGCGGTGCACCTGCCGCTCCTCACGGAGGAGCGCGAAGCACGACGTCTCCTGCGTGATGAGCACGTTGCGCGCGCCCAGGTCGGCGATCGTGTCGAGCGCCATGACGAAGTCCTCCGCGTCCATGAACTCCTGGCCCACGAGGCTCTCGGCCTCTTGCTGGTTCGGCGAGACGAGGAACGGCTCGGCCTCGACACCGAGGCGCAGCGGCTCGCCCTCGCAGTCGAGCACGCAGTGGATGCCGCGCCGGTTGAGGTCGCGGATCGAGTCGGCGTAGAAATCGTTCTCGACGTCGCGCGGGAGTGAGCCGGAGAAGACGACGTAGCTCGCGACGCGCGAGAGGTAGTGGAGCTTGTCGGAGAGCATCTGCAGCTCCTCGGGGCTCACCGCGGGGCCCCACTCGTAGACCTCGGTCAGCGCGCCGGCGGTCGGATCGACGACGGCGATCGAGGTGCGCGACTCGTCCGAGATCCGGACGAAGTCGTTGAGGATCCCTTCGAGCGCGAGGTCCTCGACGATGCGGTCGCCGGTGCGCCCGCCGGCGAGGCCCGTCGCGACGACCGGAGTCTCGAGCCGCTTCAGCGCGCGCGCGACGTTGATGCCCTTGCCGCCGGCGCCGGTGAGGCTCGCGCTCGCGCGATGCCGGTGGCCGAACTGGAAGTTCGGGACGGTCAGCGTCCGGTCGACGGCGGCGTTGAGGGTGACGGTGACGATCAACCCGGCGGCAGGTTACTCGACGCGGATCGTTCGACCGAGCTGCTCGGCGACGCTTCGTGCCTCGGCGGCCGCCGCCTGGCGCCAATCCCCGCCACGCTTCTCGTACGCATAGAGGATCGGCCGCGAGATCGAGACGAGGCCGCCGGCCGGGTGCTGCACGAACGCCGGCGCGACCTCCCCCAGCGACGCGCCCTGTGCGCCGACACCGAGGATGAGGAGCACCGCGCGCGGCATCAGCTTCCGGGCCGTCTCCACGACTCCCGGGTGCGTCGCGCCGACGACCGCGCCGACCGAGGAGAGCCCACTCGCGCCGGCGTGCGCCGACCCGAGCTCGTCCACGAATCCGGCGACGTGGTGCCAGAGCGGCCGGCCGTCGGCGAGCGGAAGATCCTGCAGGTCGGCGCTGCCGGGATTCGACGTCTTGACGAGCACGAAGAGGCCGAGCCCACGCTCGAGGAAGGGCTCGAGCGAGTCCCGGCCCATGTACGGGCTGACCGTCGTCGCGTCCGCAAGCGGAGCGAACGCCGCCGCGTACCCCGCGGCCGTCGACGGGATGTCGCCGCGCTTCACGTCGGCGACCACGAGAAGGCCGGCGGCGCGCGCGTACTCGCAGACGCGCTCGAAGACCGCCACGCCCCGAGAGCCGACCGCTTCGAAGAACGCCGACTGCGGCTTGACGGCGACCGCGACGTCGGCGACGGCGTCGACGATGCCGCGGCAGAACAGCTCGTACGAGGCTGCGAGATCCGGGCCGCGGAGCTCGTCGGGCAGCCGGTCCGGCATCGGATCGAGACCGACGCAGAGCGGCGCGCCTTTCTCCTCCACCGACGCGGCGAGCCGATCGGCGAAGTGACTCATGCGCCCCAGCATACGAAGAGGCCGCCCGAAGGCGGCCTCTCGATCCTCGGAGGAGACGTGGTTGTCGACCTACCAGGACTGCCCGCCGCCGCCACCACTCTTGACGGCCGCCTTGAGGGTGCTGCCGGCCGAGAACTTCGGCACGGTCGCCGCAGGGATCTGGACCTTCTGCGTCGGGTTGCGCGGATTGACCCCCATCCGCGCGGCGCGGTGGCTCGTCGAGAACTTGCCGAATCCGGTGAACGCCACGTCGCCGCCGCCCTTGAGCGTGTCGGTGACGGCCTCGAGAAACGCGTCGACGGCCTTGCCGGCGTCGCGGTTCGAAAGCCCCGCACGCCGCGCCACCTCGGATACGAACTCCTGCTTCGTCACTCTCTCCTCCCGTCATTAATCGGTTGCACGGCCGACCCGACCCTACCAACTCCACGTTTGCGGCTCAACCATGCGGCTTTGCGGGGGTTTTCTCGCCCCCACGCAGGGATCCTGCCCGAAAGAGCGGACGGAGCCGCACCGCTTGGCGCGCGAGAGCGTCCGCTCCGCCCTCCTCACGATCGACGACGCAGACCGCCGTGTGGACGATGAGACCCGCTTCGCGGGCCGCCGCGACCGCCTCGAGCAGCGCGCCGCCGGAGGTGACGATGTCCTCCACGAAGCAGACGGTCTCCCCTTCCTCGAACGGTCCCTCGATGCGATTCGCGGTGCCGTACTCCTTCGCGGCGTCCCGGACCATCAGGAACGGCAGGCCCGAGACGAGCGACGCCGAGGCCGCGAGGACGACCCCGCCGAGCACGGGCGCCGCGAGGCGGACAGCCTCGGGCTCGTGCTCTCTGACAGCGGCCGCGATCCGCTCGCCGAGCGGGGCCAGGAGGTCCGGCCGCGTCTCGAAGCGGTACTTGTCGAAGTAGTAGCGCGACCGCTTCCCGGAGCGGAGGACGAAGTCCCCCTCGAGGTAGGCCGCCGCGACGAGGGCGTCGCGCAGCTCCTCGTCGGTCATTCCCCGATCGGCCACTCGGAGGGCGTCTGGTGGACGGCTGCGAGCACCTGCCGGGCGAGCGGCAGGAGGCGTTCCGCCTCGGCCGAGCCGTCGACGAACGTGACGAAGGAGCCGTCGGCGAAGTAGACGTCGAGCTGCTCGCGCCGTCCGCCGAGCAGGCCGCGAAGGGCGACGACCACCGCGGCCGCGCCCGTGACGGTGCCCGTGAAGGCCACGAATCTACGCACGATCGCCTCCCCGCTTCCGGCCCCAGCGCCGTCGCGCATGCTTTGCCTCGGGTGCGGGATCCGGTTGGAGCTCGCGCGCCGCGAGCGAAGCGAGGCAGCGTTTGAGGTCGTAGAAGACGAGCCCGGCCGGCTGCCCCGGCGCGGTCACGGCGACGATCGCCCGCGAACGGGCCTGGCCGACGACGAAGACGTCGCCGTCGCCGAGCGAGGCGTGCAGCTGGGTGACAGGACCGCCCTCGCTGCGGAACTGGCCGGCGCCCGCCAGCAGCGCCTTGCCGGCGCGCGCGACCGCTGTCGCCCACCAATCCGAGACGCCGACGGCGCCGAGCGGCTCCTCGTCGTCACCGAAGACGATCGCCGCTTCGATCTGCGGCGAGATCTCGACGAGATCCGCCAGGGCGCGCGCCGCCTCCATACCGTCGCTGACGCTATCACCGTGCACGTGCAAACTCTCGTCTCATGCAGATCCGACGCCGGCAGCTCGTGCAGAAGTTCTTCGCCGATCGCGGCACGCACCTTGCCGCGATGGTCGCCTACTTCGCGCTGCTCTCCTTCGTCCCGCTGATCTTCATCGCGCTGTCGCTCTTCGGGCTCGTGCACCACGCCGACGCCGGCGACTTCTTCGTCCGGGAGTTGAAGCGCGCCTTCCCGGGGACGTCGCTCGGCAGCATCATCACGCTGGTCCATCGCGTCCAGGACAACGCCGCGGCGCTCGGGATCATCGGCGGCGTCGGCCTCCTCTGGTCGTCGCTCTCGCTGTTCAGCGCGCTCGAGTCGGCGCTCAACATCGTCTACGGACTGCCGAACCGGCGCTTCTTCCACGGGAAGGGAATCGCCGCTGCGTTGATGGCGAGCGTGCTCGTGACGCTCTTCGCGAGCCTCGTCGTCGGCGCGATCGGCGTCGACGCGCTAAAGCACAACTTCGGCTTCGGGCACAGCCCCGTGCTCGCGTACCTCCTCTCGGTCGCGGCATCGCTCGCCGGCGTCTTCCTCTTCCTCCTCGCCGTCTATCGCTGGCTGCCGAACACGCAGATACGGCTGCTCGAGGCGCTGCCCGGTGCGATCGTCGGCTCGGTGCTGCTCGAGGCGTCGTTCCAGGCTCTGCCGCTCTTCATCCGCTTCGCCGACGTCAACGTGACGCTGCGGACGCTCGGCGGCCCGGCGATCCTCCTGCTCTGGCTCTACGTGATGGCGAACGTGATCGTCTTCGGCGGCGAGCTCAACTGGTGGTGGAGGGAGCGGCGGCTCAGCCTCTGACGAGCGAGTCGACGAGCACGGCGTAGACGGTGACCGGCTCGGTCTTACCCTTCACGACGAGCTCTCCCTGCGGCTCGACGGGGATGCCGTCGTCGAGGCCGCGCCGCGTCTCCGCGTCGATCAGGATCGGCCGGTTGACCTCCTTCGTGTGCGACTCGAGCCGGGCGGCGACGTTGACCGTGTCGCCGACGCACGTGTAGGTCGCCCGATGGTGCGTGCCGGTGTAGCCGGCAATCACCTGTCCCGAGGCGATGCCGACCCCGATCTGAATCTGGATCCCCTCGCGCGCGACCTGCTCCTCGTTGAACAGGCGGATCAGCTCGATCATCTGGCGCGCGGCGAGAACCGCTGCCTGGCGATGGTCGTCGCGCGGCAACGGCGCGCCGAAGATCGCCATCAGGCCGTCCCCGACCATCTGGTTCACGATTCCGCCCTCGCCGTTGATCGCGTCCATCATCAGCGTGTAGTAGTCGTTGAGGAGCTCGATCGTCTGCGCGGGTTCCTGCGCCTCCGCGATCGTCGTGAAGGAGCGGATGTCGCAGAACATCGCCGACGCCTCGACGTATCTCCCGCCGAGCGAGAACCCGGACGTGAGCAGGTCCTCCGCCACCTCCTTCGTGGCGAACTTGCCGATCAGCTCCCGCTGCTGGTCACGGAGGCGCTTCTTCTCGAGACTCGAATTGATCCGCGCGCTCAGCAGCACCGGGTTGACCGGCTTCGTCAGGTAGTCCTCCGCGCCCATCTCGAGACACCGCACCACGCTGTCGATCTCGTCGAGCGAGGAGGTCACGATCACCGGGATGTCGCGCAGATGGGGATCGTCCTTCAGCTCTGCGAGCACGCCATAGCCGTCGAGCTCGGGCATGAGGACGTCGAGAAGGATCAGGTCGAACTGTCCGCCGCGCAGCAGCTCGAGCGCCTCGGCGCCGTGCTCGGCGAAACCGACCGTATGCCCCTCCTGCTCGAGGCCGCGCGCGAGGAGAAGGCGGTTGACCCGGTTGTCGTCGGCGATCAGGATCTTGCCGGCCGAAGGACCGGGACCGGTCACAGAGCGGGTTCCGCGCGCAGGGCGGCGAGCGATTCCTCGAGCGGCCGGTACTCCTGCTCGATCTCGTCGATGAGCTGGGAGGCGCCGTCGAGCTGGTCGTCCTTCGCATGCTGCTCGAGGGTGCGGCAGAGCTCTGCGAACTGCGCTGCACCGAGGGTCGCGCCGTTCGACTTCAAGGTGTGCGCGGCTCGGCGCAGCTCCTCTGCGTTCTCCTCCTCGAGCGACCGGCGGAGCGTCGCCATCAGCTCCGGAGCGTCGGAGAGAAACGCGTCGACGACCTCCGCGAGGAACTCGTCCCCGCCGAGGTCCCTCAGATTCCGAAGTGCTGCGGCGTCGAGGTTCACATTGGCCTCCTCAGAGTTTCCGTCGGGACCCGTAGCGACGGGCTTCGCTCGCTTCAGCGCCCGCGCGAGCTCCTCCGCGCGAACCGGCTTTGCGACGTAGTCGTTCATGCCCGCCGCGAAGCACGCCTCCCGGTCCTCCGGAAGCGCGTTTGCGGTCATGGCGATGATGTGGGGACGGCTCTCCTCCGGCCACTGCTCACAGATCCTGCGCGTGGCGTCGAGGCCGTCGAGCTCCGGCATCTGGACGTCCATCAGGATGACGTCGAAGGGCTGCCGCTCGAGGGCGGCGATCGCCTCCAGCCCGTTCCACGCGACGGTGGCCGTGTAGCCGAGCCGCTCGAGCAGGCGAAGGGCGACCTTCTGGTTCATCGGGTTGTCCTCAGCGAGCAGGATCCGCAGCACCGAGGGCTGCGCCTGCTTGCCATTCGTCTCGGCCTCGACCGTCTCCGCACCGGCATCCGACGCGAGCAGCTGGAGAAGCGTGTTGTAGAGCTGCGACGCCTTGAGCGGCTTCGCGAGCTGGGCCGAGAAGACGCTGCCCGACTCCGCCTGCGGGATCCGCCCGAGCGACGTGAGCAGCAGCAGCGGCAGCTCCTCCACGCTCCGGCGGCTCCGGATCTCGCCGGCGAGGGCGAGCCCGTCCATCTCCGGCATCATCATGTCCAGCACCGCGATGTCGAACTGCTCGCCCGCGTCGATGAGCGCGAGCGCGTCCGCGGGACGCTCGATCGCGACCGGCTCCATCCCCCACGAGCGCGCGTGCCGGCTGACGATCTCGCGGTTGGTCGCGTTGTCGTCGACGACGAGGACGCGCTTGCCGTCGAGCTGCGGGAGGCCCTCCTCGAGCGGGATGGGGCTCGCGACCTCCGCCTCCGTGACCGGGAGCGAGATGCGGAACGTCGAGCCGCTTCCCGTCTCGCTCTCGACCGAGATCGCGCCGCCCATCAGCTCCACGAGCCGCTTCGAGATTGCAAGACCGAGCCCCGTGCCGCCGAAGCGCCGCGTCGTCGACGCATCGACCTGGCTGAACGAGGTGAAGAGCCGGTCCATCCGGTCCTGCGGGATGCCGATGCCCGTGTCACGCACGGAGAGCTCGAGCCGGCATGCGCCTCCTCCTCGGGCCTCGGCGTCGACGAGGACGAACACCTCGCCGCCCTCCTCCGTGAACTTGACCCCGTTCGAGAGGAGGTTGAGCAGCACCTGGCGGAGGCGGGCCTCGTCGCCGAGTATCCCTGCGGGCGCGGCCTCGTCGATCAGGCAGCCGAGCTCGATCCCCTTCTCCCAGGCGCGCGGCGCGACGATGTCGAGCGCTCCCTCCACACAGTCGCGCAGGCGGAAGGGCTGGTGCTCGAGGTCGAGCTTCCCGGCTTCGATCTTCGAGTAGTCGAGGATGTCGTCGATCACGTGCAGGAGCGCGTCGCCGCTCGAGTGGACGATCTCGGCGAACTCGCGCTGCTCGCCTGTGAGGTCGGTGGAGAGGAGGAGGTCGGTCATGCCGATCACCGCATTCATCGGCGTCCGGATCTCATGGCTCATCGTGGCGAGGAAGGCGCTCTTCGCCTGGGTGGCCGCCTCCGCATCCTGGCGGGCGCGCTGGAGCTCGGTGACGTCGTGGTAGACCCCGAGGAAGCCGGCGTGCGAGCCGTCCACGGTGAGCGGGACGAGCATCAGCTCGACATCGACGAGCGTCCCATCCCGGCGCCGGCGCCGGGTGATGCGCTGCGCGCGGCCGTCCCGCACCGCTTCGGCCATCAGCTCGCGCCCTTCCTCGCGGCCGTTCTCGGTCTCGCCGAAGACGAGGTCGTCGATCGGTCGCCCGACCGCCTCCTCGGCCGAGTAGCCGAAGAGCTCCGCCGCCGCCGGGTTCCAGTCGGTGACTCGCTCGTCGGCGTCGAGGACGACGACCGCCGCGGGAGTGATCGAGACGAGCGATTCGAGGTACCCGCGCTGCCGCTCCACCTCGGTGAACAGGCGGGCGTTCTGGATCGCGACGCCGACATTGGCGGCGATCGTCGCGAGCAGACGGGAGTCGGCTTCGTCGAACCGTCCCTCTTCCTCGACGCTCTGGACGCTGATGACACCGATCGCCCGCTCGCCCACCAGGATGGGCACGCCGAGGAAGGAGCGCACCAGCGTGCCGACCCGCTCGGACGTGTGCTCCTCGAACTGTGTCGAGCGGTTGAGCAGGAGAGGCTCACGCGACTCGATGATCCGGGACGTGAACCCCTCGCCGAAGGCGATCGACGGCTCGTTCCGCCGCTCCCCGCTCTCGTAGTAGTAGGCGAAGTCGATCTTCCCCGAGTGCCTGTCGTGGAGCGCGACGAACGCGAGGTCTGCCTCGAACGTCTCGCGAACGCGCTCCCCGACGAGCTCGAGCAGCTCGTCGAGCTCGAGCAGCGAGGAGATTGCCTGCCCGACGTCGTTCACGGTCGCGAGCTCCGATACGCGCTGCCGCGTCTCCTGGACGAGCCGCGCGTTCTCGAGCGCGCCGCTGACGCTGCCGGCCACAGTCGCAAGCAGCTGTTGATCCGCCGGGCCGAACGCGTGCTCGCGGTCGAGGTTCTGGAGGGAGATGACGCCTGTCGCCTTGCCGCCCGCGACGAGGGGGACAAAGAGCACGGACTTCGTCATCTCGCCGGCCACGACCGTGCTGCCGTACCGCTCCGACTCCGCGGCGAGGTTCTCGACGAGCAGCAGCGGCTCTCGCGTATCGACCACGTGCTTCGAGAAGCCCGACAGCGGCTTCGGCTCGGCCCGGAGGCGTTCCCCACGCTCGATGAAGTACGGGTAGTGGAGGAGCTGGGAAGACTCGTCGAGCGTCGCGATCATCAGGACCTGGGCGTCGAAGACGTCCCGGATCCGGTCACCGACGGCGTCGTAGATCGCCTGGGAGTCGAGCTCGCCCGCGATCGCCTCCTGCACGCTGTTGATCAGCGCCAGCTCGGCGTTCCGCTGCCGCGTCTCGTGCACCAGCCGCGCGTTTTCCAGCGCCACGCTCAGGCTGCCGGCGAGCGTCTCCAGCAGCTGGCGGTCCGACTCGCCGAATGCGTGCTCGCGGTCGACGTTCTGCAGCGAGATCGCCCCCGTCGCCTTGCCGCCCGCGACGAGCGGGACGAACAGGACGGACTTCGTCGGCTCGCCGGTCAGAACCGTGCTGCCGTACCGCTCGCTCTCCTCGTTCAGGTTCTCCGCGATCAAGAGGGACTCGCGCGTCTCGAGCACGTGCTTGGTGAAACCCCTCGGCTCCCTCGGCTCGGCGTGCTGCCGCTCGCCCCGTTCGATGATGTACGGGTGGTCGACGAGCCCCGTTGCCTCGTCGAACGTGGAGATTGCGACGACCTGCGCGTCGAAGACGTCCCGGATCCGGTCGCCGACGGCGTCGTAGATCGCCTGCGGATCGAGCTCGCCCGCGATCGCGTCCTGTACGCCGTTGATCAGCGCCAGCTCGGCGTTCCGCTGCCGCGTCTCGTGCACCAACCGCGCGTTCTCCAGCGCCACGCTCAGGCCGCCCGCGAGCGTCGTCAGGAGCCGCTGGTCGGACTCGCCGAAGGCGTGCTCGCGATCGATGTTCTGCAGCGAGATGACGCCCGTCGCCGCGCCGGCGGTGGCGAGCGGGACGAACAGGACCGACTTCGGCATCTCGCCCGCCGTGACCGAGCTCCCGTATTTCACCGCTTCGACCTCGATGTTCTCCGTGATCAGGAGCGGCTCGCCGGACTCGAACACGTGCTTCGAGAAGCCTGCGAGCGGGCGCGGCTCGACGTGAAGCCGCTCGCCGCGCTCGATCACGTACGGGTGATGCATGACCTCCGCCTTCTCGTCGAGCGTCGCGATCGAGACCACCTGCGCGTCGAAGACGTCGCGGATCCGGTCGCCGACCGCGTCGTAGATCGCCTGCTGGTCGAGCTCGCCGGCGATCGACTCCTGGACGGTGTTGATCAGCGCGAGCTCGGCGTTCCGCTGCCGCGTCTCGTGCACCAGCCTCGCGTTCTCCAGCGCCACGCTCAGGCTGCCGGCGAGCGTCTCGAGCAGCTGCTGGTCGGATTCGCTGAATGCGTGCTCTCGGTCGATGTTCTGCAGGGAGATGACGCCGGTCACCTTGCCGCTGACGACGAGGGGCACGAACAGGACCGACTTCGACATCTCGCCGACCACGACCTCGCTCCCGTACCGCTCGGTCTCGGCCTCGAGGTTCTCGGTGAGGAGGAGCGACCGGCGTGTCTCCAGGACGTGCAGCTCGAAGCCGCCCGGCGGCGCCGGCTCCATCTGTAGCCGCTCGCCCCGTTCGATGATGTACGGGTAGTGCATCTGCCTCGCGGCCTCGTCGAGCGTCGAGATCGCAACGACCTGCGCGTCGAAGATCTCCTGGATCCGGTCGCCGACCGCGTCGTAGAGCGCCTGCTGGTCGAGCTCGCCCGCGATCGCCTCCTGCACGCTGTTGATCAGGGCCAGCTCGGCGTTCCGCTGTCGCGTCTCGTGCACGAGGCGCGCGTTCTCGAGCGCGACGCTCAGGCTGCCCGCCAGCGTCGTCAGCAGGCGAACGTCGCTGTCGGAGAACGCATTCGCCCGGTCGAGATTCTGGAGCGAGATTCGCCCTCGAACCTCGTCGCCAGAAAGCAGTGGCGCGACGAGAACCGACAACGCAGGCTCGCCCTGCGCCACCGGCGCGACCTCGCCTCGCTCCGCCTCCCACGCGGGAACGTCGTTGATGAGGACGGGAGCCTTCGTCTCGATCAGCTGTCGCGCGGACGGCGAGCGCGAGATCGGCGTCGGCTCGTCGGGAAAGCGGACGCCTCGCTCGATGATGTACGGGTAGCGCGTCACACCGGCGGCGAAGTCGAAGATGCCGATGTCGACGACCTGGGCCTCGAAGATCTCCTGGATCTTGTCGCCGACCACGTCGTAGATCGCCTGCATCTCGAGCTCGCCGGCCAGCGCGTCCTGGACGCTGTTGATCAGCGCGAGCTCGGCGTTCCGCTGCCGCGTCTCGTGCACGAGCCGCGCGTTCTCCAGCGCGACGCTCAGGCTCCCCGCGAGCGTCTCGAGCAGCTGCTGATCCGACTCCCCGAACGCATGCTCGCGGTCGATGTTCTGGAGCGAGATCACGCCGGTCGCCTTGCCGCCGGACGCGAGCGGGACGAACAGCAGGGACTTCACAGTCTCCCCGGCCACGACCCTGCTGCCGTACTTCTCGGCCTCGTCGGCAGCGTTCTCGCCAATCAACAGCGGCTCGCTCGTCTGCAGCACGTGGTACGCGAATCCCGCCGGAGCCCTGGGCTCGGCCTCGAGCCGCTCGCCGCGTTCCCTGATGTACGGGAAGATCATGAGCCCGGTGGCCGCGTCGATCGTGACGATCGAGACAACCTGCGCGTCGAAGATCTCCTGGATCCTGTCACCGACCGCGTCGTAGATCGCCTGCTGGTCGAGCTCGCCCGCGATCGCCTCCTGCACGCTGTTGATCAGAGCCAGCTCGGCGTTGCGCTGCCGCGTCTCCTCGATCGCACGAGCGCGAGCGAGGGCGGCGCCGATGTGCTGGCCGACGAACACGAGCAGCTCCTTGTCCTGCTCCGTGTACGTGTGCTCGGGACTGTACGAGTCCACGACGAGGACGCCGACAGATCGGCCATCGCTCGCCTTGAGAGGGACGCCCAGCCAGGACGCGCCCTCCGGGATGACGCCTCCGAGCTCGATCTCTCCCTGTCGGCCCAGCTCGTCGATGCGTTCCTTCGAGAGCAGCTGCGGCTGTCCGGTGCGGAGCACGTATGCCGACGCGCCCCTGGCGCTCGTGAAGGGAACCCAATCCGATGGCGGCGGCGGCCGCCAGTGTTGTTCGCTGGCGTAGTACGGCCAGTTGACGAGCTGCCGTTCCGCGTCGTAGAGCACGACGAAGACGTTCTCCGCGTACATGAGCTCGCCCACGACTTCGTGGATCGCGCGGTAGAACGCCTGCATGTCCTCCGCAGCGCTCGCGAGCTCTGCGATCCGGAAGAGCGCGTCCTGGACCTTGGCCTCGTCCGCCATCCGGGCAGTATCGCCCTCCGCTGCGAACCCGTCTAGGCGAGCGCGGCGAGCAGCGCGCGTGCTGCGAGCGCGCGGTGGGAGTTGGCGGCCTTCCACTCGTTTCCGAGCTCCGCAACCGTCCGCTCCTCCCCGTCCGGGACGAAGACCGGGTCGTAGCCGAAGCCCTCGCTGCCCCGCGGCTCGGCGGCGATCGTCCCGTGCAGCGTGCCGGTGCCGCGGAGCTCCCGTCCGTCGGGCGCGAGGAGGACGAGCTCCGACGTGTAGTGCGCGCTCCGCTCCTCGACGCCGGCGAGCTCCTCAAGGAGCTTCGCGATCGCCGGCGCTCCTTCCGGGGCGTAGCGCGCCGACTGCACGCCGGGCCGGCCGCCGAGCGCCTCGACCTCGAGCCCGGAATCCTCCGCGAGCACCCAGCCGCGGGTGTGCTCGCGCCCGAACTCGGCCTTGATCCGCGCGTTCTCGTAGTACGTCGCGCCGGTCTCGGGCGGGTAGTCGTCGCGGTCGAGCGGCTCGATCGTCCAGCCGGGGAGGAGCCGCTCGAGCTCGCGTGCCTTGTGCCGGTTGCGGGAGCAGAGGACGGCGCGCACCGGGACTACGGAAGCTCGCGCGCGACCGCTTCCGCCTGGAGCGCGGCGATCTCGCCGATTCCCGCCGTCGCCAGCTCGAGCAGCTCGTCGAGCGTTTCGCGCGCGAACGGGTCGCGCTCGGCGGTCGCCTGCACCTCGACGAGCCGCCCGTCGCCGGTCAGCACGACGTTCATGTCGGTGTCGGCGCTCGAGTCCTCGGCGTAGTCGAGGTCGAGCAGCGGGACGCCCTCGACGACGCCGACCGAGACCGCGGCGACCGAGTCGCGGAAGGTCTTCGAAAGCCCGAACCGCTCGAGCGCCCGCATCGCCGCGACGTAGGCGCCGCAGATCGCTGCGCAGCGCGTGCCGCCGTCGGCCTGGAGGACGTCGCAGTCGAGCCAGAGCGTCCGCTCCCCGAGCGCCTCGAAATCCGCCACCGCGCGGATGGCACGCCCGATCAGCCGCTGGATCTCGACCGTCCTGCCCTGCTGCTTGCCGCGCGACGCCTCCCGCTGCACGCGCTCGCCGGTCGAGGCCGGCAGGAGCGAGTACTCCGCCGTGATCCAGCCCTTGCCCTGGCCCCGCAGCCAGCGCGGGATGTCCTCCTCGACCATCGCCGTGCAGAGGACCTTCGTCCGGCCCTGCGTGACGACGACCGAGCCGTGCGGGTTCTCGAGGTAGTCGGGCTCGAAGGAGATCGCCCGGAGCTGGTCCGGCTTGCGTCCGCCTTCGCGCGCGCTCACGCGACAGCCCCCTCGAGCGCGGCGAGCGTGACCTGCTCGACGTCGCTCACCGGCAGCTGGAGGAAGCGCCGGCCAAGCTCGCGGAACGCGTCCGGATCCCCCGTCGTGAGGAAGCGATACGCGCCGACGCGCTCGCCCTCCTGCTCTGCGCCCTTGCGCGCGAGCGTCTCCGCCACCTCGCGCGCCGTCTCGTCCGCCGAGAAGACGAGCGTCACGTCGCGGCCGAACACGCGCTCGAAGATCTTGCGGATCAGCGGGTAGTGGGTGCAGCCGAGGATCACCGTGTCGACGCCCGCCTCCCGCAGCGGCGCGGCGTACTCGCGCACCGCGCGATCGGTCTCCTCGCCGTACGGGTCGTCGCCTTCGATCAGCGGGACGAGCGCCGGGCACGCGACGGGATGGAAGGAGATGCCCGCGTCAAGGGCGTGGACGAGCTCGGCGTAGCGGCCGGCCTCGACCGTCGCCTGAGTCGCGAGCAGGCCGACGCGCCGGTTCCGCGTCGCCTGGACGGCGGCATGCGCCTCAGGCGTGATCACTCCCACGACCGGCACGGCGAGCTCCTCCTGCAGCTGAGGGAGCGCGGCCGAGGTCGCGGCGTTGCACGCGACGAGGATGAGCTTCACGTCCTGTTGGGAGAGGTACGCGCCGATCTCCCGCGCGAAGCGGCGGATCTCGTCGAGCGGCCGCGGCCCGTAGGGCAGCCGCGCGTGGTCGCCGAGGTAGATGAAGTCCTCGTGCGGCATCGTGACGAGACACTCGTGGAGGACGGTCAGTCCGCCGACTCCCGAGTCGAACACGCCGACAGGGCGGGGATCCATCTGTCCATCGTAAATGCGCGCTAGCGTGCGGCCGTGAGGCGGAGGGCGCTCATGGCGGTGGGTCTCGCCGCACTCGCCTGCGCGGCAGCGTCGTCGGCTGCCCCGAGCTCGGTGTCGACTCAGGAGCTCACAGTCACCGGCTCGGGTGGCGTCCAGCTCGCCTGCGGCCTCACGCTCCCGACCGGCTCGCCCCCGGCCGGCGGCTGGCCCGGACTGCTGCTCTTTCCCGGGTTCTTTCCGCACGCCTTCCTGGAGCGACTCGCTGAGACGACATTCGCTCCGGCCGGCTTCGCCTCGCTCGCCTGCGACGAACGCGGCACCGGCTCGTCGGGCGGCTCGGCCGACCTCGCCGGCCCGGCGGACGTGGCGGACGCGCGGGCGCTCTTCGACTGGCTCGCCGCGCGACCCGACGTCTCCGACACGGAGATCGGCGCCTACGGCGAATCCGCCGGCGGCGCGGAGGTCTGGAACGCGGCGGTTGCCGGCGTGCCTTTTAAGGCGATCGTCCCAGTGGACACGTGGACGAGCCTCGGTGAGGCCCTCGACCCGCACGGCGTCGCGAAGGGAATCACGCTGGGTGCCTTCAGCAGCATCGGGCCGAACGACCCAGCCGCGCTCGCCGCGCGCTCCTCCCGCGCTCAGCTGCACTCGCTCTCGGTCCCGACGTTCATGATCCAGGACCGGCGCGACCTCGACTTCGACCTCGACCAGGCGACCGCCGCGTACAAGCTCCTCGCGGGGCCGAAGCACCTCTACATCGGCATCGTCGACCTCGGCAACCCTGCCCACCCGAGCCACGCCATGCCCGAGGTCGTCGCCTGGTTCCGGCAGTACCTCGCAAGCGGCCCGGCGGTCGGCGGCGGCGTCGAGCTCGAGCACACGCCGTGGGACGGGGCGACGACGTCGTTCGCCGCGCTCCCGCCGACTCGGTACGTCAGCGTCAACCTCCCGGGGACGACGCGGCTCTTCCGCAAGGGGTCGGTCGAGCGTTCGGTGCGACCGCCGGGCGGCCCGCTCGAGACGTTCGGGGACGGCAGCCTCACCGTCCGTTACGCCGGCGCGTCGAAGGGATGGCCGGAGCTCGTGGCCGTCGTCACGTTCTCGCGGAATCACTCGTTCGTCATCCAGGGCGCTGCGCCGATCGGCGCGGCGGCCGGGGTGGTGAAGATCCCGCTCCTCGACGAGAGCGGCCTTCTTCTTCGCGGCAAGAGAGTTCGCGTGACGCTCTATTCGGGCTACGAGAGCGGCATCTTCGTGGCCGCCGCGCCGCCGCCCGACGCGAGGATGACCGTCGAACGGATGACGTTGAATCTCTCCGTCCTCCAGCACGCCGTCTCCCGCTAGCCGGATGGGGGCGACCGTCCGGATCGGCACCTGCTCGTGGGCCGACGACGCGCTCTCGAAGTGGTTCTACCCGCCGAAGCTGCCCGCGAAGGAGCGCCTCGCCTGGTATGCCCAGCATTTCGACACGGTCGAGGTCGACTCGACCTTCTACCGCCTGCCGAGCGAGTCGATGGTGCAGGGCTGGGCCGAGCGGACGCCGGACGGATTCACGATGCACGTCAAGGCGTTCGGCCTGATGACACGCCATCCGGTCAAGCCGGAGACGATCCCGCCCGACCTCCGCGACGAGATGCCGGTGGACGATCGCGGCCGGATCGACCGGCCGCCGCGCGAGCTCCGCGGCGAGATCTTCCGCCTCTTCCTCGAGGCGCTCGAGCCGCTGCGGACCGCGGGGAAGCTCGGCGGGATCCTCATGCAGTTCCCGCCGTACGTCGTCTACAAGGGCGCGTCACTCGACTATCTCGAGTGGGCGCGCGAGCAGCTCGCCGGGTACGACATGCTCGTCGAGTTCCGCCATCGCTCGTGGCTCGACGAGGAGAACCGCGCCGCGAGCCTCGGCTTCCTCGAGCGAATCGGCGCGTCATACGTCGTCGTCGACGCGCCGCGCTCCGAGACGGCGAAGAATCTCGTCCCCACCGTCGTCGCAACCACCTCGCCGACGGCGTACGTCCGCTTCCACGGCCGCAACCTCGGCACCTGGAACAAGCGCGGCGGCTCGGCGGCCGAGCGCTTCGATCATCTCTACTCGGACGAGGAGCTCGGCGAATGGGTCGAGCCGCTGCGCGAGCTCGCGGGGCGAGCGGAGCAGGCGTTCGCCCTCTTCAACAACAATGCCTCGTCCGAGGATCCCGACAACCCGCTGCGGCGGATCTCGCAGGCAGCGACGAACGCGCGCCAGCTCCGCGGGCTGCTCGACGTCAACAACATCGCCGCGAGCGGCGGAGCGTAAGGTCAGGCTGTGAACATCCTCTCGGTCGTCCACGGCGAAGACGCGCGCACCGAGCTGTTCGGCCCCGTGATCGCCGCCGCCGGCCATCGCCTGCACGAGTGGAGCTTCTCGTCGGGCACGCCGCGCGACGGCTCGTACGACGCGGTCCTGGTCTTCGGCGGCGCGATCCATCCCGACCAGGACGACCACCACGTGTGGATGAAGGACGAGCTCGACTGGCTCGAGGGATTGATCGAAGCCGGCACGCCGACGTTCGGGATCTGCCTCGGCTCCCAGCTCCTCGCGCGCGCCGCCGGCTCCTGGGTCGGGCCGCTCGGCTCACCGGAGATCGGCTGGGCCGAGGTGGAGCTGACCGAGGAGGGCCTCGCCGATCCCGTCCTCTCGGCGCTGCCGCCGCACTTCGCCGCGCTCCAGTGGCACCACTACGAGCACGGCCTGCCCGACGGCGCGATCAGCGTCGCGCAAAATGACGCCTGTTTGCAGGGATTTCGCCTCGGCAGCGCGTGTTGGGGAGTCCAGTTCCATCCCGAGGTGACCGAACCGCAACTCGACCGCTGGATCGCCGAGGACGGCGAGGCGTTCGGGCAGGAGCAGTTGCGCGCCGAGACGAGAGCGAGGATCGGCGGCTGGAACGAGCTCGGCAGGCGTCTCTGCAGCGCGTTCCTCGTCGCGGCGGATCAGCTCGCCGAGCGCGCGGCCTGAGCTCATGGCGATAACGCTCCGGACGATCACCGACGGCGATCTCGACGCGCTCTTCGTCTGGGAGAGCGACCCCCGTGCGGTCGAGATGGCCGCGTTCACGCGGGCCGATCCGTCCGACCGCAGCGCATTCGACGCGCACTACGAGCGCGTCCGCGCCAACTCCGAGAACACGCTCCTGGCGATCGACGACGACGGCGAGTTCGTCGGGACGGTGTCGAGCTTCACGATCGAGGGAGACCGGGAGGTCTCGTACTGGATCGCGCCCGCGCGCTGGGGGCAGGGCCTGGCGTCGCAGGCTCTGCAGGCATTGCTCGCGATCGAGCTGACGAGACCGCTCTACGGTCGGGTTGCGGATCACAACGCCGCGTCGGCGAAGGTGCTTGCTCGCGCGGGCTTCGTCGAGGTCGGCTCGGAGACGGCCTTCGCGCCGGGAGTCCGCGCCGAGATCGTCGAGCGGATCTACCGCCTCGATCGGTAAGCGAGCGCGAGGGGGTCGTTCCCGCAGGAATCGCCGCCGGAGACCCTTTAGGCTCGCTTCCCCATGACGGACACGCCGGGAGCTCGCTGGTTCTTCGCCAACCTCGTGGAGGTGAAGCTCTCCCGAGCCGCCACGGACGGAACGATCTCGGTGATCGAGTTGACCGGGCCGCCGGGTGACATGCCACCGCTTCACCTCCACAGGACGGACGACGAAGCCTGGTATGTGCTCGAAGGTGAGATGAGCTTCCACGTCCAGGGCGAGCAGCCGGTTTACGTCTCGGCGGGCGGGCTCGCATTCGGCCCCAAGGGCGTTCCGCACACCTATCGAGTCGAGTCGCCGGTCCCCGCGCGCTGGCTCGCCGTTTGCACGCCGGGGGACTTCGAACCGTTCGTCGTCGCGGCGAGCCGTCCGGCCGAGCGCGCCGAGCTTCCGCCTCCACCCGGTCAGCCAAGCGAGGACGAAGTCGCCGCGATCACGGCCCTCGCCGCTCGGCACCAGATCGAACTGCTCGGGCCACCGGGCACCTTGCCCAACTGAGGATGCGTGCTGCCGCTGGCGTTCGGGCGATTTCCGCGCCTGAGTACCGGGCCCCGCTTCTCCGATGGGTTTCCGCTGCGACCCGAGTCTGTGGCTTGACGTGCGTCGACACGCCGGGAGGTAGGAGGTGCGGAAGCTCAGCCTGCAGCAGTTCGTCTCGCTCGACGGCTACTGCCTGGAACAAGGCACGGAGTTCTGGCGCTGGTGGGAGGCCCAGCCCAACGACGAAGAGGCGGAAGCGCACCTGGTGGAGGAGCTGCGGCGGCGCGCGGGAACGCACGTCATGGGCCGGGTCACATACGAGGCCATGGCGGCCTACTGGCCTTCCTCACAAGAGCCTGTCGCGCCGGTGATGAACGACGTCCCGAAAGTCGTGTTCTCGAAGACGCTTGCAACGGCCGATTGGCCTGAAACGCGCGTCGCCCGTGGCGACACCCTGGAGGAGATCGCCCGGCTGAAAAACGAACCGGGAGGAGACATCGTCGTACACGGCGGCGTGCGGTTCGTTCAGTCGCTCGCCGCCCTCGGTGTGGTCGACGAGTACCGGCTCTTCGTCTACCCGGTCGCGGTCGGGAGCGGCAGCTCGCTTTTCGCGCGGATCGACGCCCTTCGGCAATTGCGTCTCGTGAAGAGCACGGCGTTTCCCTCCGGTGCCGTCGAGCTCGTTTACGAGCGAACGGATACCGCGTAGCGCCGCGTCGCCCGTCTGGGCCGGCGCTCGTTAGGATCGCGCGCGTGCGGGTCACCACGAAGATCGGGATCGCCTGTCCACCCGAGCAGCTCTTCGACACGCTTGCCGATATCCGCAATGAGACGCAGTGGAACAGCCGGGTCAGCAGCGCCGAGCTATTGAGCGGCGAGCCGATCGGGCCGGGTTCGCGCTTCGCGATGGTCAACGGCGGCACGCCGTACGACGTGACGATCACCACCTACGACCGGCCGTCGGCGCTTGGGCTCGAGGCGAGCGGCAAACCCGACCTGACGATCGCGTATACGTTCACCTCGACCGATGAGGGCACCGACCTCGAAGCGAACTTCGACTTCCGCGCGAGAGGAATCCTGAAGGTCCTCTTCCCGCTGCTTGCGCCGGTGATCCGACGCGACGTTCCGAAGCAGTACGCCTCACTGAAAGCGCTCTGCGAGCGCTGAGCCCCGAGCAGGAGCCGTCTAGCTCTGACTCTTCGTGAGGAGGGCGTGGATCTGCTTCGTCAGGTCCGCGACCTGTTCGGTCAGTTGCTTGTCCTGCTGCGTCAGGCTCGTGTTCGACTGGAGCAGCTCGAGCAGCTTGTCGGTCTCGGCCTTCGCGGCGCGCTCGATCCGGGCGTGGTTCTTGTCGACGCGGTCTGCGTGCGCCTTGTCACGGTCCGCCTGGCGCGTCTGCGCGAGCAGGATCAGCGGCGCTGCATACGCGGCCTGAAGCGAGAAGAGCAGGTTGAGCGCGATGAAGGGATAGACGTCCCAGGCGAAGCCGAGATGCAGCTGCGTGGAGTTGAGCACCACCCACGCGATGACGGCAGCGGTCTGCCCGAGGATGTACTGCGGCGTCCCGAAGAACCTCGCTGCCTTCTCCGCCATCCGCCCGAAGGAGTCGTTCCCGAACGCGCTGTGCAGATCGGGGAGATGAGCGTCCAGCAAGCTGTCGGCGGCGGCGTTTTTTGTGGACATAACCAGGCGAGTTCTCGCTGGTGCACCCCTGTCCTCCGTGTCGGGCTAGAAGCGGTAGGAGTGCCGGCGGCTCAGGAAGAATCCATGCCCGGTGAGGTTGCGGCACCGCAACCCGACCGCGCGCGACCGGCACACGAACCCGCGGAGCTTCAGCACCGACCCGTAGCGGAGCACTCGCGAGTTCGGGAGGATGGCCGTGTCGCCGTGGCAGGTGAGGCCGACGCGGCCGGTCGAGTTCATCTCGTAGCTGTCACCCCAGTTGAGGTGGAGGCATCCGGGAGGCTTCGACGGGCGGGGCTGAAGGCCGCTGCGGATGTCACAGCGGAGGTTGGGCTGCGCAGGCCCACTCAGGTAGACGCAGCCGATGTTCCCCGACGGGGTGCGGAAGGAGACCAGCGTGTCTGCCCGCGCCGCGCCGACCATGCCTACGCACGCGACGACTCCGACCGTGGCCACACCGGCCAGGAAATGAGGGCGAATTGGAAGCCGAATCAGGAAGACCATCGTGACCGGTCCAGCCGGCGAGGACAAGCAACCGGACTGAGGACTCCGGCTGTGGCATGGGCCAGTGCTCGGGAATGTCACGCGAGCGCCGGGTCGAGTCTCATCGCAACGCGCGGAACCAGCTCGACTCGTAGTCCCTGTCCACAGTCTCCAGCGACTGGGCTGTTGTGTGCACGTCGGCGAGTTGCTCGGGCGGCCAGCCCGCGGCGGCGAACGCATCCCGTACATCGTCAATGCATGGCTCGCGCGAAGCCAAGAGCACGTCTCTCTGTGCATCGCTTGCGGTGACCAGCCAGACCGAAACGCCAGGAACGTCGGGCAGTGCGGCCACGTACCGCACGTCGCACACGCCTCTATCGGCTAGACGACTCGTGATGACGCTCTTTGTCGCGTCGATAACGTCCCAGCGCAGATCCCTTGCCATGAGTCACAGCGTACGCGGAGTCCCTTGCGCGAGCCCGCACTCGCGCCCGGCCCAGTCGCGCGGCTAGCGCTCGAGGGGGAGCTCGTCGTGGCGGCTCCACTCGTGCCACGAGCCGGGGTAGTTCCGTGCGTCGTAGCCGGCTGCGCGAAGGGCGAGCGCCGCGAGCGCCGAGCGGGAGCCGGAATGGCAGTACGCCACGATCTCCGCCCCCTCCGGCAAGCCGACGAGCTCGCGCACGCGTTCCGCCGGAGCCGGCAGGCCGGGCCCGGCGAACAACTCCGTCACCTCGAGGAGCCGTGCTCCGGGGATGTGCCCCTGGCGCGGATCGCACGCGCTGCCGCGACGGCCGGCGTACTCGTCCGGCGTCCGCACGTCGAGGATCGTCAGCGACGCGTCGCCGAGCCGCTCGAGTAACTCCTGGCGCGTCGGGAGCGCCCGGGGCCTCGGCTCGAGCTCCGCCTCGCGCACCGGCTCGAGCTCGACCGCGCCCTCGGCGAGCGCGCCGGGCCACCCGGCCATCCCGCCGAGCAGGACGGCGACCTGCGGATGCCCGGCGAGCTCCGCCATCTGGAGCGCCGGCATCGCCCCGACGCCGTCTCCCCGGTCGACGAGCACGAGCCGCTCGCGGCCCGTGATCCCGTGCCGGCGCAGCCGCAGCGCGATCTCCTGCGCGAGCGCGTGGGCGGATTCCTCGTCCGCCGCGGGCGGCGGCGAGCCGAGCACCAGCGGCCGGGAGCCGGGGATATGGCCGCGCATGTGCGCATTCGGGCCGCGCACGTCGCCGACGACGAGATCCTCGTCGTCGAGGTGCTCCTCCAGCCACGCCGCGTCGACGACCGAGTTCACAGCGCGGCGACGATACCGGCTTCGGCCGCGACGGCGGGACGATCGAGGAGACCGTCGAGCCAACCCGAAAGCGCCGCGAACGGCTCGAACGGGACGTCGAGCATGTCCCGCGCGCGGAGGATCCACGGGACGTACGAGATGTCGGCCAGGCCGTACTCCATCCCGCCCAGGAACGGCCGCCCGGCGAGCGCCGCGTCCAGCCTGGCGAGCATCGCGTCGAGCCGCTCGCGCGCGCCGTCCTCCCCGCGCCGCAGCGCGTAGTACGGATCGGTCAGCTCGTCGGCCCGGAAGGCGACGAGCCGCGCGAACGCGCGCTCCGCCGGGTCCGCCGGCAGGAGCGGCGGCTCGGGATAGCGCTCCTCGAGGAACTCCATGATCACGGCCGACTCCGGCAGCGGCCAATCGTCCTCCTCGAGCACCGGCACGCGACCGGTGGAGTTCTTCTCGTAGATCCAGGCGGGCCGGTCGGAGAGGTCGATCTCGACGACGTCCACCGCGACGTCCTTCTCGGCGAGGACGATGCGCACGCGCGCGCAGTACGGGCAGCGCGGCGCGTCGTAGAGGACGAGGGTCACGGCTGGACTCCCAGGACTTCGGCGATCTGCTGGAACAGCTCCTCGGCCGGCGGCAGCTCGGACGGCGACGAGGCCGTCCGCGCGATCGCGCGGACGCGGGCGGGTTCCGCGTTCGTCAGGCGCGCCACGACGGTCGGGTTCGCGCCGAGCGCCATCACGTCGCCGGGCGGCAGCTCGCCGAAGTACTCCGGCACGGAGAGGTACTCGTCCACCATGGAGCCGCGATCGAAGAGGACGTAGCGCACGACGGCACCGTCTTCGAGGCTCAGCGCGACCGAGACTCCCGTCGTGTAGGAGAGCTCGCGCGCGAGGTTCCGCAGCTCGTCGGGCTGCGCCTCCACCCGCGTCCAGCCGTCGCCGGGCGCGACCTCCGGCTCGCGGCGGAGCACCTTCGCGGCGTCGCGCTTGACCTTCTCGACGTCGTCGTTCTGGACGTGCACCGCACCGATCGTCGCCACCTCCTCCTTCGCTCCGAGAAGAGCGGCGACCGGCATCGCGAGCGTGCGCTCGACCGTCTTGAAGCCGAGCCGGTCGTAGAGGCGCTTCGCCGCGGCGTTCGACTCGAGCACCTCGAGCGCGAGCATCTCCGCTCCCTGCTCCTGGACGTATTCGGCGGCGGCGCGCAGCAGCTCGAGACCGAGACCCTTGCCGCGCGCAGCCGGCCGCACGTACAGGAGGTCGAGCAGCCACGTGCGGTCGCCCTTGCGGTCGAGCGCCGCGATGCCGACGTCGTCGGCGAGGAGGACGTACGTCCATTCGTAGTCCTCGTCGTCGTCGTCCCACAGCTCGTCCGGCACCTCGCGCTCGAACTCCGCGCGCAGCTCCTTCACGAGCGCACGGTCGTCCTTCGTCGCGGTGCGGATCACGCTAGAGATGCGACGTCAAGCCGGCGCCGGACGCGTCGCTCGCATCGACGTCCTCCGCGTTGGCGAACCACGAGTGCCAGTACGTCCCGTCGTCGAGGCTCTGCGCGAACGCGGACAGCTTGAGCGGATTGAACGTGTCGCACATCACGGCGAGCTCGTGCGTCTCGCTCACGCCGATCGACTTCTCGGCGAGCCCCGGCTGCGGCCCGTGCGGCAGGCCCGACGGGTGGAGCGTGATCGATCCGACCTCGACGCCCTTCCGCGACCCGAACTGGCCGGAGACGTAATAGATCATCTCCTCCGACTGCAGATTCGAGTGGTGGTACGGAATCGGCACCGCGAGCGGGTCGAAGTCGAGCTTGCGGGGACAGAAGCTGCAGATCACGAAGTTCGGGCCGGCGAACGTTTGGTGTGACGGCGGCGGCTGGTGGATCCGTCCCGTGATCGGCTCGAAGTCGTGGATCGAGAACGTCCAGGGATAGAGGTAGCCGTCCCAGCCGACGACGTCGAACGGGTGGTAGTCGACGATGTACGTCTGGTAGCCGCCGCGGACGCGCACCCTGACCGGGTACTCGCCCTTCTCCCGCACCGTCCTCAGCTCGGTCGGCGGGTGGATGTCGCGGTTGTAGTACGGCGCGCCCTCGAGCAGCTGGCCGTACTGGTTGCGGTAGCGGCGCGGGATCTCGATCAGGCCCGGCGTCTCGAAGACGAGATAGCGCTGCGGCCCCTCGGGCTGGAAGCGGTACGTCGTGCCGCGCGGGACGACGACGTAGTCGCCCTCCTTGTACGGGAGGTCGCCGAAGATCGTCTCGAGCGTCCCCGAGCCCTCGTGGACGAAGATCACCTCGTCGCCCTCGCCGTTGCGGAAGAAGTAGTCCATCGTCCCGCTCGGGCGGCAGAGGGAGATCTCGACGTCGTTGTTCCACATCAGGAGCCGGCGGCCGGTGACCTCGTCGCCCTCGGGAGCCGTGTCGATCGTCTTGAAGTGCCGGTGCGCGTGCTGCTCGGGCACCCACTCGTCGCGCTCGATCGGCTCGAAGCCGCCGAGCTCCTCGACCCGGCACGGCGACTGGAGGTGGTAGAGGATCGACTCGTTCCCCGTGAAGCCCTCGAGGCCCATGACCTCCTCGGTGAGTAGGGTGCCGTTCTCCCGGAACTGGACGTGGCGCTTGCGCGGAACGTCGCCGAGGCGCTGGTAGAACGGCATGTCCGAAGGTTACTCCGAGTGATTCAGTGGACGACCTGCCAGACCCGGTACCCGCCGCGGAAGCGTCCGACGTAGAAGACGTTCTCCGACAGGCTTGCGCTCGGCTCGAAGGCGCGCAGCGTCACGTAGACGACAACCGTGCGGCGCCAGACGCGCGTCCCGCACTCGGACTTCGCCCCGCTGCCCCGGCTGTGGTCGACGGCCGCGAGGTCGGCGGACGTGACCTGCGGCCGGGCGGACGGACGCGTATAGCGAAGCGCGGCGCGCACCGCCGGTCCGATCGGATTCGCGGTGAGCGGGAGGAGGTTGCGCGGATCGCGCTCGACGGTCGTGAGGCCGCGTGTGCAGATCGGCGACCGCCCGGCCCGCGAAGTGGGTACGAGCGCCGTGGCCGTCGCGACCGTGACCACGAGGACGGCGACGGAGAACAGGCCGCGCATTCCGGTCAATTGTCCGTGCCGAGCGCGAGCGCCGCAAGCCGCGCCCCCACGGCGGGCGCGAACTTGAAGCCGTGGCCCGAGCAGGCGGAGCCGATCACGAGCCGGCCGCGCCGCTCGAGGATGAAGCGCTCGTCCGGCGTCGTCGTGTAGAGGCACGTCTCGGCGAGGATCGGCTCGGGGTCGGCGGCGGGCAGGCGTTCGGCCACCCAGCTGCCGATCCGCTGGACGAGAGCCGGATCCGCCTCTCCCGGCTCGTCGGGATCGGCCTCGGCTCCCGCGTGGTGCGCCCCGGCCTTGAGCCCGTGCACCGGATCGTGGAGGGAGAAGAACGCGTGGGCGCTGTGCTCGTCGAGCTCGACGATCGAGGGCGGCGGCGGGCCTGCGTGGCGGAAGTACGCCACCGTCTCCCGCGTCACCTTCAGAGGCAGATCGGGGAAGAAGCGGCCGATCCACGAGCCCGCGGTCACGACCACGACGTCGGCGTCGAGCGCCTCGAGATCGTCCACGCGTGAGTCGTACCGAACGTCGATCCCCTCGAGGAAGGCGTGGCGGGCCCCGTCCGCGAGCGTGACCCCGGCGTCGGGGACGAAGAGCGCGCTCCAGCCGTCGGGAATCCGCATCTCCTCCGGCTCGAGGAACCGGCACGGCAAGCCGCACTCCTCGAGAGCGCGCGCCGAGGTGAGCTCGGGAGACCGGGCGATCTCGACGAGGCCGTAGAGCCTGAGCACGTCCGCGTCGAGCTCCTTCCACCCGGCGTACGCCTCCTGCGCGAAGCGGACCCAGTCCGGGTCGGGATACGCGACGCGGAAGATGCGCGTGCGGCCGTGGCTCGAGCCGCGGTCGTGGTCGGGCCCGAACTGCTCGTGGACGACGACGTCCGCGCCACGCTGCGCGAGCCGCCACGCAGTCGCCGCGCCCATGATCCCGGCTCCGACGACCGCGACTTTCACGTGGCGATCACGTCGCCGGGATAGAGCCGCGTGTTCTCCGCTGCGTGGGCCACGAGCGCCTCCCAGTCGACGCCGCGCTGAACGTCCTCGTCCGGCGTCGTCACGACCGGCCCGAGGGCGAGCGCGAAGTCGCGGGACTTCTCACCGGGCAGCTGCGGCGCGGTCCACTCCACGAGCGGCGTGAAGCCGCCGATCGCACCGTCCAAGCCGATCAGGGCGGCGACTCGCTGCACGGGAACGGCGCCCGCGACCGGAACCTCCGCGTCGGCCGCGCAGATCGCCGCGGGATTCGCGAAGCGGAAGTCCCCTCCGTCGAAGATCCGGACCGACGGCGGATGGAGGATCGGCGCGCGGAAGACGACGTCGGCGAGCGGATAGACCGCGTGCTCGCGCGCCTGGCCGCCGCCGGTGAAGAACGCCTGCAGCGTCTGAGCGGCGAGCTGGATCACGCTCTCGCCGTCGATCCGGCCGGGCCAGCCGCGCTCGAGGTCCAGCTCCACGGGGGAGAACATGACGAGCTTCATGGCTCGGTGTGGACGATCACGTCGGCGATGTCGGGACGCTCGCTGCGGATTCGCTCCTCGATCCGGCTCGCGCGCGCGTGCGCCTCGGCGAGAGGCGTCGTGCCGTCGACCGCGAGCGTCAGGTAGGCGACGAGCTCCTCGTCGGTGCGAAGAAAGCGGAGCTCGCGCGGCGCGCTTCCCGTCTCCTCGCGCACGATGCGCACCACGAGCTCCCGCTCGGCGGCGACGTCCCACGCGCGAGCTGCAGTCCCCTCCGACTCCTCGGTGAGCGGCTCGAGATGCGTCTGGACGGAGACGACCTCCGGCACCTCGTCGCGAATCGCGCGCTCCACCTGCTCCGCGATCGCGTGCGCCGCCTCGAGCGAGAGATCGGCGGGGAGCTTGAGATGCAGCGAGAGCTCCGTTCCGCTTTCGAGCGCGACGGCCGTGACGTTGTGCACCTCGCGGACACTCGGCACTCCGAGCGCCGCCGCGTGGGCGCGCTCGCGCACCGCGCCGACCGCTTCCTCCGGCTCGACGTGGACGACGACGTCCGCCTCGGGCAGCGCCGCCTGGACGGCACGCTCGACGGCGTCGGCCGCCGCGTGTCCCTGCCGGATCCCGGCGTCGGCCGAGACGCCGATCACGACATCGGCGAAGTGGCGTCCCGCCGCCTGGCGCATGCGCAGCCGCCGGAGGTCGACCGGCGGCCGGATCGCGGCGATCGCGCGACGCGCGGCCGCCGCTGCATCGGCGGGAGCCCTGTCCATGAGCACGTCGGCGTTGCGTCGCATCAAGCGTCCCGCGGCGGCGAGGACGAGTATCGCGACGAACAGCGCCGCCGCGGCGTCGCCCTTCGGCTGTCCGGCTCGCGCAAGGAGCAGGCCGGCGAGCACCGCGACAGAGCCGGCGAGGTCGCTCGCGAAGTGGATGGCATTCGAGGAGAGCGCCGCGCTGTGGTACTGCTTTGCGGCCTGCGCGGAGGCGGTCGTCCTCGCGACGTCGACGAGGATCACGACGCCGATCACGAGCAGCGCCCACCAGGCTGCGTGCACCGGACGCGGATGGTTCTGGGTCAGGCGCATCACTGCGCGGATGGCGATGAAGATGCTGGCGATCACGAGGAACGCGGCCTCGGCGAGCGCCGCGAGATGCTCCGCCTTCCCGTGCCCGTACGGGTGGCCGCGATCGGCCGGCCGGACGGCGACACCGACGGCGAAGAACGTCAGGAGCGCGGCGACGAGATCGGTGCCGGAGTGGATCGCCTCGGAGACGAGACCGAGGCTGTGCGTCGCGAGGCCCGTGCCGAGCTTGAGCGCGATGAGCGCGCACGCTGCGATCACGGAGAAGAGCGCGGTCCGGCGCTGCGGACTCATCCGCGGAAGCCTACGCAGGCGTCAGACCGACTCGGGCGGCCAGATGAGCGCGTCCTGCCGGAAGGCGAAGTGGCAGAGCGGCGCGCCGCTCACCGCGACCGGGGCGATCGACGTCAGCTCGATCTCCGCCTCCGCCGGGCTGAGCAGCCAGCGGTCGTGGTGGATCTCCGCTCGCGCGTCCCAGGCGAAGAGCCGGTACCGCTCGGTCAAGAACCACTCGAGCGAGCCGGGCTCGGCGTGGAAGGTCTCGTCACTCGTCCGGTAGCGGCCGAGGAAGACGCGGCCGGGCTCCCCCAGCCGCACGCACTCGGCCTCGTTCCAGCCGGCCACCGGCTCGAGCGCCATCCGCGCGTGGAAGGCGGGCACGTGGTAGATCCGGCGCACGCCGAGAGCGGCGAGCCGGCTCGAGGCGTCGATGCTGAAGAACCAGACGCCCGGGAGCCCGTCCGGCCCGCAGACGTAGGTGCGGACGTTGAGCTGGAGAAAGGACGAGATCCCCGGCACCGGCAGCGCGCCGCGCGCCCGCAGCGCGCGCACGCGGAAGAAGACGAGGCCGAGCCAGGCGCTGCCGTCGTGCTCCTCGATCTCCAGTTCCGCCGGCACGAGCCCGCGCAGCTCGGCCGCCTCGACCGGCCAGTGCGCCCAGAGCGTGTGCTCCCACGTCTGGCCGAGCGTCCAGCGGCTCCCCGGCAGCGGGAACGGCCGATGGCCGACGCGGCGCAGCGAGCGCGCCTGCCGGCTCGCCGCCCTCGCATCGTCGAACAATGAAGCCTCCTAGAGGTTGCCGCGCAGCGCCTGCTCGCGCTCGATCGCCTCGAACAGCGCCTTGAAGTTTCCCTCGCCGAACGTCGTTGCACCGTGGCGCTCGATCACCTCGAAGAAGACCGTCGGCCTGTCCTGCGCCGTCTTCGTGAAGATCTGGAGGAGATACCCGTCCTCGTCGCGGTCGACGAGGATCTTGTGCCGCTGCAGCACGTCGTAGTCCTCGGTGATCTCGCCGACGCGGTCGGGCGCCTCCTCGTAGTACGAGTCCGGCGTGTCGAGGAAGAGGAGCCCACGGTCCTTCAGCGCCTCGACCGTGCCGACGATGTCGGTCGTCGCGAGCGCGATGTGCTGCGCGCCGGCGCCCCCGTAGAACTCGATGTACTCCTCGATCTGGCTCTTGCGCTTGCCCTCGGCCGGCTCGTTGATCGGGAACTTGATCTTCCCCTCGCCGTCCGACATGACCTTCGACATCAGCGCCGAGTACTCCGTCTGGATCTGCTCGTCGCCGAAGTGGAGGATGTTCGTCATCCCGAACACGCGCTCGTAGAACTCGACCCAGGTGTCCATCCGGCCGAGCTCGACGTTGCCGACGATATGGTCGACGTTCGCGAGGCCGACGCCCGGACCAGCGTGGCCGTTCTCCGAGACCGAGACATAGCCGGGCCGGAACGGGCCGTCGTACTTCGAGCGGTCGATGAAGGTGTGAATCGTGTCGCCGTACGTGGCGATCGCCGACTGCTCGATCGTCCCGAACTCGTCGTCGACGCTTTCCGGCTCCATCACGCTACGCGCGCCGCGCGAGACCGCCTGGCGGTACGCCTCGGTCGCGTCGGGGACGGTGAGCGCGATGTCGCGGACGCCGTCGCCGTGCTTCGCGTGGTGGCGCGTGATCTCGTGCTCCTCCCGCAGGGCGCTCGTGACGACGAAGCGGACATCGCCCTGCTCGAGGACGTACGAGGCCCGGTCGCGCACGCCCGTCTCAGGCCCGCAGTACGCCGTGCGCGTGAAGCCCATCGCGTGCTCGTAGAAGTAGGCGGCCTGCTTCGCGTTCCCGACCCAGAGCTCGACGTAGTCCCAGCCGAGCAGCGGCATGAAGTCGTCGGCCATCGGACGATTATGCCGGTGTCGGTGGCTCGGGCGCTCGCGCGGGCGGCCGGCGGAGGATCCGCTCGTACGCGATCCCCGCGAAGATGAGGACGCCGCCGGCGATCTCCAGCGCGTGGAGGCTCTCCCCGAGCAGGACGAGCGCGAAGAAGACGGCGAAGAACGGCTGCAGGTTCCCGAAGAGCGAGGCGCGAGAAGGCCCGACGCGGTCGATCGCCGTGAACCAGAGGATGTTCGTGAGGAAGAGCGGCCCGATCACCGCGTAGCCGAAGCCGAGCCAGACCTTCCAGCCGAAGGAGAACGTCTGGTCGCCGAGCTGGGCCGACGCGAGCGCGGCCAGCGGGATCCAGCCGATCGCCAGGACGAGCGCGCTGATCCGGTACGGCGAGTAGCGCTGCATCAGCGGCGCGATCGTGACCGTGTAACACGCCCAGGTGAACGCGGCCGCGATCGCGATGAGGTCTCCGCCAAGCGAGCTGCTGAGCCCTCCGCTCGCCCCGGCCGCGACGAGCCCGACGCCCCCGAACGTCACGAGCGCCCCGGTCCAGTACGTGCGTGGAAGCGCCTCCAGCCGCAGCACGACGCTGATCACGCCGATGAAGACGGGGGTCGCACCGAGCAGGAGCGCGACCGTCGAGGCGTGGGCGAGCTTGACGCCGTAGACGAAGCAGACCTGATTGGCGAAGATGAAGAGCGCCGCGAGGAGAACGAGCCGCCAGTCCCGGCGCTCGATCCGAAACGAATGCTCACGCCGGTACGTGAAGATCCAGAAGAGCGCGATCGCGGCGAAGTAACGGATCGTCCCGTAGGCGAGCGGCTGCCAGCCGTGCTCGAACATGTACTTCGTGACGGTGATGTTGAGCGCCCACAGGAGGACGGTCCCGAGCAGCATGGCGTCCACGGGAGAAGGGCGGCGCACGAGCTCGACGCTACATTCCTCTAGGGTTTCCGCGATGCCAGAGCCGACTTTCGCCGACGTCGACGCCCTCGTCGGACCCGCGACGCCGCAGTTCGCGTATCAGCTCCGCGCGCGCGTCCGCGAGCTCGTCCGCGACCTGCCGGACGACGATCCGGTGCGCCGGTACGCGGAGGAGAAGGCCGAGCTGCTCGACCGGCTCGGCTACGCCTCGTCGAAGGCGGCCGACAGCCATCGCGAGCCGCGGACGCGGCCGGGCTGGAGCGAGCTCCCGAGCTCGGCGCCCGCGGACGAGCCGCTGCCACGGCAATGAGCCTCGACGGAGCGTCGGTCCTCGTGACCGGCGGGACGCGGGGGATCGGGCGCGCGATCGCGCTTCGGCTCGTCGCCGACGGAGCGTCCCGAGTCGTCCTCGGCTACATGCGCAACGACGAGGCCGCGGAGGAAGCGGCCGGGCTGATCCGCGACGCCGGCGCAGAGCCGGTGCTCGTGCGCGGCAACGTCGCCGAGGAGAAGACGATCGCGAAGCTCGGCGCCGCCGGCCCCTACCGGGTCGTCGTCTCCAATGCCGCCACGGGCGTGATCCGTCCGGCGCTCGAGACCGAGGACAAGCACTGGGACTGGACGCTCGCCGCAAACGCGCGCTCGCTCCTCTCCCTCGCTCGCGCAACGGCGCCGCAGATGGAGGAGGGCGGCTCGATCGTCGCCATCTCGAGCCTCGGCTCGCAGCGCGTCCTGCCGAACTACGTCCTGATCGGCGTCTCGAAGGCGGCGCTCGAGACGTGCGTCCGCTACCTGGCCGTCGAGCTCGCGCCGCGGGGGATCCGCGTCAACTGCGTCTCCGCCGGCGTCGTCGACACCGAGGCGCTCGACTGGTTCCCGAACAAGGAGCAGATGCTCGCCTCGGTGAAACGCACACCGGCCGGCCGGCTCGTCGAGACCGAGGACGTCGCGGCCGCCGTCTCCTTCCTCTGCTCGGAGGACGCGGCGATGGTCTGCGGCCACACGCTCGTCGTCGACGGCGGCTACTCGCTCCCGGCCTAGCGATGGAGCCGACCGACGAGAACATCCGCGCCTTCGACGCCGCGCACCACAGGCCGGCCGAGCCGGACCTGCTCCCGCCGATCGTCGCCCGGACGCTCGGCGACCTGGCGAAGAAGCGCGTCCTCCACCTGCTCTGCGCGACGGGCGAGGCGACTGCTGCGCTCGCCGAGCTCGGCGCGGTCGCGACGGGCGTCGACCCGCGGGCGGAGGCGCTCGACGCGGCGCGCGAACGGTGGCCGAAGATCCTCTGGGTCGACGGCGACCCGCAGTCGCTTCCGCGACAGCTCCGCCGCGGCCGCTTCGACCTCGTCTACTCCGGCGAGGGAGTGCTCGACCGGCTCGACGATCTCGACGGCTGGGCCGAGGGGATCGGCGCAGCGCTGAAGGCAGGCGGCGAGCTGCTGATCTTCGACGACCACCCCGTTGCCGACTGCGTGGACGGTCTGCTCCGCTGGCGCAGCGACTACTTCCGCGACCCGTCCGATCCGAATCGCCTCTGGCGGATGGGACAGATCGTCAGCGCGCTCGCGCGGGCAGGCATCCACGTGGAGGCGTTCGAGGAGTATCCGGGCGGGACGTCTCGGCGGCGCCACGACCGGCGGATTCCCGCGACGTTCCTGTTGTACGCGCGCCGCGCGGCCTAACGGCGGAGGCCGATGACGCGCGCCGCCGTCTCGCGCGCGATCGTCCCGGCCATCGCGGGGTTCTCCTGCAACCGGCGCACCGAATACGCATACCACTGCTCGCCGTAGGGGACGTAGACGCGCAGCCGGTGCCCGTCCGCGACGAGCTCGTCGCGCCGCTGCTCGCGGACGCCGAGCAGCATCTGCAGCTCGTACTCGAGCGGCCCGAGCCCGCGGGCCGAGATCCGCGCGAGCGACTCGCCGATCAGCCACTCGTCGTGCGTCGCGACGCCGACGTAGCAGCCCGCGTCGAAGAGCGCGTCGAGGCAGTGGAGGAAGCTCGCGCGCACCGCCTCGTAGTCGCGGAACGCGATCGCCTGCGGCTCGAGGTAGATCCCCTTGCAGAGCCGGACACTCGGCTTCAGATCGGCAAGGGCGCGCACGTCGTCGAGCGTCCGTCGCAGCCCCGCCTGGAGGACGACGCCGAGGTTGTCGTGCCCGTCCTCACGCAGCTCGCGGTAGAGCCGCAGCGTGTCGTCGGTGGTCGACGAGTCCTCCATGTCGATTCGAACGAAGTTGCCGTAGCCGGCGGCGGCCCCGACGACATCGAGGAGGTTCTCGCGGCAGAGCTCGTAGGAGAGGCCCAGCCCGAGCGCGGTGAGCTTGACGCTGACATTCGAGTCGAGCTTCGCCCCGTCGATCGCGGCGAAGACGTCGCGGTACGCCTGCGCGATCGCGCGCGCCTCCTCCTCGCGCGTGATCTCCTCGCCGAGGACGTCGACGGTGGCCATCTTCCCGCCCGCGTTGAGGTCGTGGACGACCGCGACCGCGTCGGCGAGCCTGTCGCCCGCGATGTAGCGGGACGAGAACAGCTGCACCACGGGCTTCGGCACCGCCGGCAGGAGGCGGACGATGGCGGAGTCGAGCAGCGACACGGGCGCGGCGATTCTACGCGGGGATTGCAGCGCCGCCGCGCCGGGCGTATGGTCGCCGCCGATGACCCCCGCCACACCGGCCGCCCCAGCGGTTCGGCCCCAGTGGACGCCTTGGCACACGGTTGCGATCCTCGTCTTGGTCGCCGCCATCAGCACCGTGCCGATACTCCTGCCGGCAGCGGCCGGACTGTCCGGCGATTTCCGCTCGGCGCGGCTCGCCTCCTGGCTGATCACGCTCGTCCTGATGCTCGGCTTCGCGTTCGTAGTCGGGCACGGCGTCACCGGCGTCTGGCGGGGCGTGCTCATCGACGAGCGGAACAAGATCAGCACATCGCGCCTTCAACTGGCCCTGTGGACGGCGATCATCCTCTCGGCGTATCTCGAGGGCGTGCTCGCGAACGTCGGCCTGCGGCAGCACAACGCGATCCACATCTCCGTGCCCCAGACCCTCTGGGCGGCGCTGGGCATCAGCACGATCTCGCTCGCAGCCTCGCCGGTCATCGTCCGGTATCGCACCACCGGGACCAACAAGCTCATGGGAAATCCCTCGCCGCGCGACGCCAGCTGGCGCGACACGGTCACGGGCGAGGAGAAGGATCTCGAGGACATGGTCGACATCGGCAAGCTCCAGATGGTGCTCGTCACCATCGTGCTCGTGGTCGCCTACGGGATCGTCCTCGGCTACATGTTCTATACGCGGGGTCCGCGGATCGGCTTCCTCCCGAAGGTGAACGATGCCTTCGCGATCCTGCTCGCGATCAGCCACGGCGGCTACCTCGCGAAGAAGGGCATGGCGAAGCTGCCCGTCACCACGAAGAGCGGCTAGCGGCTAGCTCTCGCGCATGAACCCCTGGCGGGCCGCGCTCACGAGCGCCACCGCCTCGGGGAAGAGGACGCGCATCGCGTCGCGCAGCGCAATCGTCTGCTCGTCGACGGCGCCCTGCGGCTGAAGCTGTTGCAGCGCCGCAGCGGTCAGCTCCACTGCGGTGTTGAGCGTCAGCGTCGCGAACTGCTCGCGCTGCGCCTCGTGGACGGTCTCCGCCTGCTGCTCCGCGAACTCGCGCAGGCCGCGCATGATCTCCTCGGGATCGCCCCCGAACGGGAATCCAAAGCCGCCGCCTTCCATGCACGCAGGGTAGCCGCGGCCGTCAAGCGAGCGGCAGCTTGTACGAGCGCTCGACGTCCGCGGTCAGCTCCTCGACGGCTCCGAGCGCCGACTGCATCGCGGCTGCGAAGGGAGAAAGCCCGCTCTCGCCGAGCGCCTGCTCGAGCCGGCTGGACGCCGAGCCGATCGCGTCGAGATAGGCGCCGCTCGCCACGCGCGGCTCGGGCTGGAGGACGCCGGCCAGCGCCGCCGCCGCAGCCTCCGCGTCCTCGATCCCGGCGGGAGCCTCCGTCTCGCGCAGCTCGGCGAGCCGCGCGCGCAGCTCGGGGAGATCGCCGCCGCCGGCCGACTCCTCCGCCACCTCGCAGAGCGCTGCGAGGGATGCCGCCTCGCGGACGAGCCGGACGTCGGTGATCGGCTGCGCGTCGTCGCGTAGCGCGAGCCACGAGCGGCCGTCCGCGTGCGTGAACGCGCAGAGGTAGACGCGACGGCCGAGCGTCTCCGTGACGAGCACGCCGCCGAGCTCTTCCCCGTCCTCCGCGAAGCCGGCGGCCGCGGCGGCGATGCGCGCAACGTCCTCGCTCAGCGACACAGTCCGAGCATAGAGTCGCGCGCATGGACGCCCGGGAGCTCTTCGCGCCGCTCGGGCCGACGTACGACCGCTACGCCCGGCTTTTCTCATTCGGACAGGACCCGCGCTGGCGCGCGTTCCTCGTCTCGCGCATCCCGCCCGACGCGCGGCGCGTTCTCGACGTGGCGACCGGCACCGGGGCGGTGGCGATCCAGCTCGCGCGCGCCGAGCCGGAACGGGTCGTCGTCGGCATCGACCAGAGCCCCGAGATGCTCTCGGTGGCGCGCGAACGGGTCGGCGAGCGGATCGAGCTCCTCGAAGGGCGCGCGGAGGCGCTCCCGTTCGCGGACGCCGAGTTCGACGCGCTGACGTTCACGTATCTCCTCCGCTACGTCGACGACGTGCCCGCGACGCTGAGCGAGCTCGCGCGCGTCGTCCGGCCGGGCGGCGTCGTCGCGATGCTCGAGTTCGGGCTGCCGCGCGGCGTGTGGCGGCCGCTCTGGGAGCTCTACGTCCGCGTCGGGCTGCCCGCCGCAGGCGCGCTGATCGCGCCCGGCTGGCACGAGGTCGGGACGTTCCTTGGCCCGAGCATCCGCGGGTTCTGGGGGCGGTGGACCGAGCAGGCGCTCGTCGACGCGTGGCGGGCAGGGGGAACCGCGGACGTCCGGGTGCGCCGGCTCAGCCTCGGCGGCGGCGTCGTCGTCTGGGGGCGGCGAGCATGACCCCGCAACGGCCGAGGCCCGCGTTCTATGCACTGCGGTCGGGAGGCTGGCGCGACTACGTCACGCTCCTCCACCCGCCGTACACGCTCTGGCATCTCTCCTACGTCGCCGTGGGCGCCGCGCTCGCGCCGCGGCTGGACTGGGCGGTGCTCGGGTGGACGACGCTCGCTTTCGCGCTCGCGATGGGGGTCGGCGCACACGCGCTCGACGAGCTGCGCGGGCGCCCGCTGCAGACGCGGATCCCCGAGCGGACGCTGCTCGTCCTGGCGATCGTCTCCATCGCGGCGGCGAGCGCGATCGGCATCACCGTCGCCGTGTCCCGGACGCTGTGGCTGCTCGTCTTCGTCGCGGCCGGCGCGTTCATCGTCGTCGCGTACAACCTCGAGCTCTTCGGCGGAAAGCTCCACGGCGGGCTCTGGTTCCCCGCGGCGTGGGGCGCTTTCCCGGTTCTCACGGCCTACTTCGCCTCCGCACGGACGCTGCATGCCGAGGCGTTCGCCGCCGCGGCCTACGCGTTCGCGACGAGCTGGGCGCAGCGCCGGCTCTCGACTCCCGTCCGGCTCGTCCGGCGGCGGGTCGTCGCCGTCGAGGGAGCGATGGAGCTCGACGACGGAAGCCGTGTGCCGCTCGACCGCGACGCGCTCGCGGGCCCGGCGGAGGCATCCCTGAAGGCGCTCGCCGCAGGAGTGGTGCTGATCGCCGTGGCGCTTCTCCTTGCACGCTCGTGAAGGCCCCCTAGACTGGAGCGGATGTCGCTGACGACCTTCGCCGATCTCGTTTTCGCCGGCGGCGTGCTCGTGGCGGCCGTCGCGCTCGGCGCTTCGGCGCTTCGCCGCGGGCCGTCGTCGCTCCTCATGGCCTGTGTCGCTCTCGAGGGAGCAGGCACCGTCGGAATCTGGATCGCGTTCGCGCTCCGGCACCACCGGCCGCTCGCAGTCGCGGCCGGAGGCCTGACGGCGTGCCTGATCGCCGCAGCCGCCGCATTTCTCCTCCGCGGGGCTCTGAGCCGCGTCGCCGACATGGACGAACGGCTCGGCGAGACCCAGGTGGATCTCTTCGCGCTCGTCGAGCGGGAGAAGGAGATCCGCGGCACCGAGCTCGCGCTGGCCCTCACCCGAGCCCGCGCCGACTCACGCTCGCTGCTCGAGGAGCAGGAGCGCCGGCTCGCCGACGAGCGCCGCACCGCTGCCGAGGAGCGCGAGCGCGAGGCTTCGGCGATCCTTGCGGCGAAGCTCACGGAGATCCAGGCGCAGGTCGAGGAGCGGCTCAGGTCGTGGTCGGAGGACCTCGAGCGCGATGCCGACGTTGCGAAGGCCCGGATCTCCGATCTCACGCGGCGGCAGGAGCAGCTCCTCCGCGACGTCGAGCAGCGCCTCGAGGCCGACAGCGAGCGGCTCGCTGCCGAGAGCGACGAGCAGCGCGCGGCCGTCGCCCGTCTCCGCTCCGACCTCGACCGGACGCTCGAAGAGGCCCTGACGCTCGCGCGATCGGAGCTCGAGACCCACGCAGCCGAGCGCCGGCGGGCGCTCCACGAGCTCGAGGAGCGGCTCTCACGGCGCGAGCGCGAGCTCACCGAGCAGGGCCAGCGCGAGGAGGTGGAGGCGGTGCAGCGGATCCGCACGAGCTTCGAGGACCTCGCCCGGCGCCAGGTCGAGCAGCTGGAGCGCGCGGTGGAGCGCGCGATCGCTCCCCACGCCGCCGAGGCAGCGCAGCTCTTCGCGACCGTCGTGAAGAGCGCGCGGGAGGATGCCGCGCAGCGCCTCGCCCGCGAGCTCAACCGGTCGGTGAGCACGTTCGCGCGGGAGGCAGAGACCGTCCTCGCCGAGAGGCTGGCCCACGTCGGCGACGCGGGCGCGCAGCGGCTCGAACGGCGCGTCGACGACGTGTCCACCGAGCTGGAGCGCCGGCAGGAAGAGGTCGTCTCGGCCCACGAGCAGCGCCTCGCCGAGCTCGAGGCTGAGCTTCGGCGCCGGGTCGACGATCTCCGCGCGGACCTGGACGCCGAGCGCGGCGTGCTCGAGGCGCGCCTCCAAGAGCTGATGCGGCGCGTCTCATCCGTCGCCGCGGTCGCGGATTCCTAACGAAACCTTCACCGGACCCCCGCGGAAGGTGCCCTAACAAAGGTGAGCAGGGTTCGTCGGTACCACCACGAACCTGGTGAAGCCATGAGTGAGACGACCACACAGACCCTCGAGCCCCTGATCGACGAACGGTCGAAGGTCGAGAGCTGGCGGCTTCACATTCTGATCGAGGCCGGCTACCCGCTCCCGCTCGCCGAGCGCCTCGCAGCGAGTGAGGCGGATCTCCACACGGCGTGCGAGATGATCGGCCGCGGCTGCGCGCACGAGACCGCAGCCGAGATCCTCCTTTAGCCGGATCCGGGGCGCGAGTACGCTGCGCGCGTGGCCAAGGTCGAGGCCCTGCCGTACGACGAGCGCACCGTGTATTCGGTCGCGGCGTTCAACCTCGGCGTCGGGCAATGGCTCGGACGGCTCCCGACCGTCTGGGTCGAAGGCGAGGTGACGGAGCTCCGGCGCCACGAGCGCTGGGCCAGCGTCTTCTTCACGCTCAAGGATCCGGCTGAGGGCTCGAGCGTCGGCGTGACGATGCCCCGCGGGAAGTACGACGCGCTCGCACTCGAGCTCGAGAACGGCGAGCGCGTTCATGTCTTCGGCCGCCCCGAGCTCTACGAGCAGCGAGGCGACTTCAGGCTTCGGGCGCTCACGCTGGAGCGCTTTGGCCTCGGCGCCCACCTCGCCGCGCTCGAGCGACTGAAGGCAAAGCTCGCCGAGGAAGGCCTGTTCGCCACGGAGCGGAAGCGCCCGCTGCCTCTCCTCCCGCGCCGGATCGGCATCGTGACCGGCAACGACGCTGCGGCGAAGCGGGACGTCGTCACGACGATCCAGACGCGCTTCCCGCCCGCTTCCGTGCTCGTCGCGGAGACGTACGTCCAGGGGCCGCGCGCGGCGGCGGAGATCGTGGCGGCGCTCGGCGCGCTCTGCGAGCAGCAGGACGTCGACGTGATCGTTCTCACGCGCGGCGGCGGCAGCTTCGAGGACCTCCTCCCGTTCAGCGACGAGCAGCTCGTCCGGGCCGTCGCGGACTGCCCCGTCCCGGTCGTCTCCGCGGTCGGACACGAGCAGGACACGCCGCTCTGCGATCTCGCAGCAGATGTCCGCGCTTCGACGCCGACGGCCGCGGGGAAGCTCGTCGTGCCGGATCTGTCTGAGTTGTCGGGCAGGCTCGACCGCGCGCGCGAGGCGCTCGCGCGCGACGTCCGGCGTGCGCTCGAACAGAACGGGCAGCGGCTCTCGCGGGCAGCCGAGCGTCTGCGGGCTGCGCCGCGGCTCGGCATCGAGCGTGAGGGACTGCGACTCGAGCGGACGCGCGAACGGCTCCGGCTCGCGCCGGCACTCGCGGTCGAGCGGAAGCGGGCGGGGCTCGAGAACTCCGCAGCGAAGCTCGTGGCGTTGTCACCGCTGCAAACACTCCGGCGAGGGTACGCGATCGTCCGGACGGACTCCCGCCTCGTCTCGGCGAGCGAGGATGTCTCCCCCGGCACGCGCGTCGACGTCACGCTCGCGACCGGCGGCTTCGGCGCTCGGGTCGAGGACGTGACGCCGTGACCGAGCGCGAGGAGCCGACGTTCGAGCAGGCGCAGACCGAGCTCGAGCAGATCGTCGAGCGGCTCGAACGCGGCCAGGTCCCGCTCGACGAGGCGCTCGCGCTCTGGGAGCGCGGCGAGCAGCTCTACGCCTTCTGCCGCGGGAAGCTCGACGCGGCGCAGGGCAAGGTCGAGGAGCTCGCCCGGAGAGCCGAGCAGCAGCGCCCCGACGCCGAGCCCAAGCCCTAGCCCGCTTCGGGCAGCTCCGCCTGGGCGGCCGACGGCATGACGCGAAGCATCGCGAACGACAGGCCTTCCCGCGCGAGGAAGAGGATGCCGACGCCGATCCCGACCGACGCCTCGATCGCCTGCAGCCCGAAGCCGTACGCGACGCCGACGTCGTACGAGACGCCGTACCCGGCGAGCGCCGAGGCGATCGCGACCTGCACGAGCCCGACGTTGCCGGGCCAGAACGGGAAGATCGTTATGACGTTCATCAGGAGCAGGACGACGCCGGCGGCCGGCAGCGGCGAGTGGATGTCGAAGGCGCGCATCGCGGTGTAGACGGCGAAGATCTGGCATGTCCAGCCGCAGATCTGGAAGAAGATCGCGAGCGTGGTGGCGCCCGGCGAGCGCATCACGCCGAGGCCCGCGCGCCCCATCGCGAGCAGCCGCCGCACGGGTCCGAGCGCCTCGAGCGAGTGGTGTACCGGCCGGCGTGCCGAGACGAACGCGAACACGAAGAGGCCGACACCGAACGCGATCACCGCGAGCAGGCTCTCCTGCGCCGACGTCGGGATGTTCGCCGTGGCCACGACGTAGAGGACGAGCAGGAGCACCGGGACGATGTCGAAGACGCGGTGCGCGAACACCGTCCCGACGAGCGTCGCCCACGCTCCCTTCCGGCGCGGCAGCTTCCGGGTCAGCACCGCGACGCGCGCGAGCTCTCCGATCCGGCCGGGCAGGACTGCGTTCGCAAACAGGCCGACCGAGAACGCGGAGAAGACGAGCGGCGCGCGCGGGCGGGGCGGCTCCATCGCGGAATGGATCACCGTCGTCCACGCGAGCGCGCGCACGACGACGGAGAGGAGGTTGAGCGCGATCGCGACGACGACCCACTGCCAGCGGACGTTCGAGAACGCCGCACCGATCCCGGAGAGCGAACCGTGCCGCCACCAGACGAGCGCCGAGAGGCCGCCGAGGAAGACGAGCCCCGCGCCGATGCGTGCCGCGCGTCCCGTCGGCAGCCGGAAGAGGCGGTTCGCTGCGGGAGTCCCCTGCTCCATCGGGTCATTATCGTCGGCGGCCCCGATGCGCCTCCGCTCGCCTCACGACCGCGAGATCGTCCGGCTCGCGCTGCCCGCTCTCGGCGCGCTCGCCGCCGAGCCGCTCTATGTGCTCGCGGACACGGCGATCGTCGGCCATCTCGGCCGGCCGCAGATCGCTGCGCTCGGCCTCGCCGGCACGGTGCTCGCGGGCGCGTTCACGATCTTCAACTTCCTCACGTACGGGACGACGGCCGTCGTCGCACGGGCGTCCGGCGCGGGACGCGAGGAGGACGCGGCGCGTCTTGCGGCCCAGGCTCTCTGGGCCTCGCTCGGCATCGGCATCGCGCTCCTCGTCGGCTGCGAGCTCGTCGCCGCGCCGCTCCTCCGCGGCCTCGGCGGACACGGCCGTTCCGGCCACTACGCCCTCGTCTACTTCCGGATCGGGGCCGTCGGGCTTCCCGCGGCGCTCGTCGCACTCGCGGGCCAGGGCTACCTGCGCGGCGTCTCGAATCTCCGCCGTCCGCTCGAGATCGTCGTCGCGGCGAACATCGTCAACCTCGTCCTCGAAGTCCTCTTCGTCTACGGCTTCCACTGGGGAATCGCGGGGTCCGCCGCGGGAACGGCGATCGCCCAGGCGGGGATGGGCGTCGCGTTCGTCGTCGAGCTGCTCCGCCCGCATGCGCCGTCGCGCCGCCCGAGCTGGCGCGAGATGCGCCCTATGGTGCGCGTCGGCCGCCAGATCTTCGTCCGCACGGCGGCGCTCTACGCCTCGTTCCTCGTCGCCGCGTCCGTCCTCGCGCGGATGGGCGACGCCGAGATCGGCGCGCACCAGATCGCCTACGAGCTCTTCATCTTCGTCGCGCTCGTCCTCGACGCGCTCGCCATCGCAGGGCAGGTGATCGTCGGGAGGATGCTCGGCGCCGGCGACGCGGACCGCGCGCACGCGGCGGCGCTGCGAATGATCGGCTGGTCGGTCGCGATCGGAGCGGTGTTCGCGGCGATCCTCGCGCCTCTCTCCCACGCATTGCCCGCGGCGTTCACGAGCGACCCGCGGGTGCTCCACCAGGCGGCGCTGCTCTGGCCGTTCCTCGTCGCGATGCAGCCGCTGGGCGGCGCCGTCTTCGCGCTCGACGGGATCCTGATCGGCGCCGGCGACACGCACTATCTCATGTGGTCGATGCTCGCCGCGAGCGCGGTCTTCGTGACGCTCGCCGCTCTGGCGCTCGCCCTCGGCTGGGGAGTGACCGGCGTCTGGGCGGCTCTCGACGTCCTCATCGCCGCCCGTCTTGCACTCCTCTGGCCACGCTTCGCGCGCCGGCGCTGGGCCGTGACCGGCTGGGCGACGGACTAGAATCCACAGATGGACGGAGGCCTCGCCGAGCTTCACACGCATCTCGGCGGCTCGGTCTCGTCCGACATCCTCTGGTCGCTCGCCCACGAGCAAGGCATCGCGCTTCCGGTCAAGGACTACTGGGACTTCGACCGCCTCGTCACCGTCTCGGACCCGCGCGGCGTGCCCGACCTCGACTCGCTCGACGCGATCTACCACTGGACGGAGCTGATCCAGTCGAGCCCACTTGCCGTGGAGGTCTCGGTGCACGAGGCGATCGGCGGCGCCTATCGCTCCCAGGGGATCACGACGCTCGAGCTCCGCTTCAACCCGATGAAGCGGAACCGCGGCGGCGAGCGCGATCTCGACCACATCATCCTCGCCGCGATCCGCGGCCTCGATGTCGCGAGCCTCGAGTACGGCCAGGTACGCGCGGGCCTGATCCTGATGATGGACCGGACGTTCACGGCGCGGCAGAACGAGATCATCGTCGAGAAGGCGATTCGCTGGGCGCCGCGCGGAATCGTCGGGATCGACATCGCCGGGCCTCGGCCGGGCGGGGCTCGCTACGACTACGGGCAGGTGCAGCCGATGGTCGAGGAGGCGCGCGCCGCGGGGCTCGGCGTGACGATCCACGTCGGCGAGGAGGGAGGCGACTTCGGCCGGGAGGAGATCGGCGAGGTGCTCGAGCTGCTCCGCCCCGACCGGATCGGGCACGGGATCCTCGCCGCCGGCGACCCCGGCCTGATGAAGGAGCTGCGCGAGCGCGAGGTCGTGCTCGAGATCTGCCCGACGTCCAATCTCCTGACGAAGGCGTTGCCCGACGAGGGCGCGGTCCGCGACGTCTTCCGGACGTTCGTCGAGAACGGCGTCCGGTTCACGATCGCGACGGACGGCCCGGAGATGATGCGCACCCACCTGCGCGACGAGTTCGACCTGCTCCTGCGCGTGGGCGCGCTGACGCAGGACGAGCTCTCGGAAGCGAATCTCCGCGGCCACGAGGCGAGCTTCGTGCGCGGTTCCGAGACCCCCCGGACGAATACTCCCGTCGGCCGATAGGCGCCCTCGCGGCTCGCTCGTAGCGTGCCGCACATGACAAGCAGAGACGAGACACGGCCCGGCCTGACCGAGCGCCAGCTGCAGATCGTGGAGCTGATCGCGCGCGGCTGCTCGAACGACGAGGTCGGAGAGCGGCTCGGCATCTCACCGAGGACGGCGAAGGCGCACTGTGACGTCCTCCGGCAGAAGCTCGGCGTGCCGAGACGGCGGCAGATCCCTGCCGCATTCAGGGCTCTCACCGGCGAGGACCCCCTCGCCCTCGCCCACGAGCCCGCGCCGGCCCTGGCCGGCGTCGGGGGCTGACGGCGAACCCGCGCCCGGCCCTACACCGGGCGCGGGGCCCCCACAAGAGGCATTCGTGACGAGCGTGTAGGAGAGGAGTAGGGTTGGCGCGTCCCGGACGAAGCTCGTCCGGTCAGGGGAATGGTGGACACGATCACAGCGCCGGTTCCGCCGGCCCTCGCGCACATCATCGAGCGGCCGCGATTGATCGAACGCCTCGAGGAAGGCGGCGGATCCCGCGTCTCCGTCTTCGCCGCGCCGGCCGGATACGGCAAGACGACGCTCGCACGCCAGTGGTCACAGCGTCAGAGCGGACCGGTCGTTTGGCATCGCACGACGCGGGCCTCCGGCGACATCGCTCTGCTCGCGGTCCAGCTCGACGAGCTCCTCGCGTCCACCGCTCCGGAACTTCCCCGCGACGCTGGAAAGGTGGCCTCGATCGCATCGGTCAATCCGAGCCCGAAGCCGCTCGGCCGCGCCATCGTCCGGACGTTCGAGCCGCTGACCCGCGACATCCTTCTCGTCGTCGACGAGTGGGAGGCGGCCGACACGTCCGAGGCGGAGGAGCTCCTTGCCATGCTCGTCGACGGCCTCGACATCCGATTCGTGATCACGACGCGGGAACGTCCGGAGTGGTTCGCGCCGCGGCTCGAGGTCTACGGCGAGGGGCTCGAGATCGGTCGCGACGAGCTCGCGATGACGGATGACGAGGCGGCTGAGGTGCTCTCGGTCGCAGGAGCGGTGGCAGGCCGGGCGCGGCTGATGCGGACCGCGGACGGCTGGCCCGCGGTGCTCGGTCTGGCTGCGATGAGCGGCGAGATCGACTTCACCGACGACCGGCTGATGTCCCGCGCGCTCTACGAGTTCCTCGCGAGCGAGCTGCTCGCAGCCGCGGCGCCGGAGACGCAGGAGGCGCTGACGCTGTTGGCTGTCGCGTCGGTCGTCGACGCCGACCGGGCCTGGCACCTGCTCGGTGCGGGCGCCGACGCGGCAATCGAGGACGCGACGGCGCGCGGGCTGCTGGCGATCCCCGACGGAAAGTCCCTCTCGTTCCACCCGCTGCTGCGGGACCTGCTGATCCGCCGCTTTGCGGAGGCGAATGAAGGGACGCGGGCGCGACTGCTCCTGCAGAGCCGGCAACTCTTCGAGCATCGGCTGTGGGACGAGGCGTTGTCGGTCGGGGAGCTCTCCCACGATGCGGACTTCATCGCGGACGCGATCGCCGTGGCGCTCGACGATCTCCTGGCTGCCGGCCGGACGAGCAGTCTCGAGCGGTGGGTAGTAGCCGCCCGCGCCGCTAAGGCCGAGGGCGGGCTCGTCTCATTCGCAGAGAGCGAATACCTTCTTCGGCGAGGGGACTTCGACGCGGCCGTAGCCGTGGCAAAGGAGGCTGTGGAAAGGCTCGACGGAGACATCGCGGCGAGGGCCAATCTGCTGGCGGCGCGTGCGGCGCATCTCGGGAACCGGCCCAGCGTGCGTGATGCCCATCTCAAGATGGCGGACGCACACGCCGTGACAATTGAAACTAGGGCTGACCTGGCCTGGTTGAGACTCGTATCCGCCGCCGCCAGCGAACATCCCGGGGCGGAGAGCCTCCTTGGGGAGTTGGAGGGACTCGAGAGGACGGGTTATGACCACCGCTTGCGTGTCGCCGCCGGCCAAATGCATCTCGGCCTTCTGCTTGGCCCACTTGACTCTTGGCTCGAGGAGGCCGAAGCCAGCATCGCGGTACTCGACAAAGCAACCGACCCGTACGCAATCAGCTCGGTGCTGAATCTCTACGCCGACGCACTAGTCGCCGCGGGCCGCTACAGCGAAGCCTTATCCGTAACCGAGAGGGAACTCGCGCTAGCCGAAGAGTACGGGCTTGACTTCGTGACCTACTACGCGCTCGTCAACAAGGCTCGTGCTCTGACGGGCCTCCGACGCCTTCCGGAAGCCTGGAAAGCCCTGTCCGCGGTAGAACGGCGTCTGCGCATTGCGCCAGATCCCTTCGTGGAATGCCAGCGTGCGATGTACGCCGCCGCACTCCACATCGCAGAAGGAGATCTCGAGCGCGCGGCAGACGTGTTGCTCGTCGGACAAGCTCAGCGGGCAGGCGCAAGCCTACGCGCCGAGCATCATGCGCTAAATGCGTTGGTGCATACCGCACTCCACCATCCCACAGAGGCGCAACGCCACCTCGATGAGGCTCTCCGGTTATCGCACGGTGCCGAAATGCGTGCGCTGTGCGCTGCTAGCTCTCTGGTCGTCTCAACTCAGCGAGGTGACCGTTCGTCCGCGGTCGGCGCCTATGAGGAGATTCTGGAGCTCGGCATTCGTAATGCGCTCGTCCTCGCCTGGCGGGTCTGGCCCGAGGCAGCGAGTCTGTTGCTCGATGACCCTGCGCAGCGTGCGCGGTTGACGCCCCTCCTGATCGCGGCAAATGACGAGGCGATCGCGCGCCGCGGAGGACTTCGCATCCCAATGGAAGCACGGCCACGCGGTGCGCTGTCGCCGCGGGAACACGAAGTCCATGAGCTGATCGCGCAGGGCTTGACAAACGAGGAGATTGCGAAGCTCCTCTTCATCAGCCTCTCCACGACCAAAGTGCACGTGAAGCACATCTTCGAGAAGCTCGGCGTCCATTCGCGGATCGAAGCCGCGCGCCTTTGGGACGAGGGCCCGATTACCTAATCGAGTCGATCGCCAAGGCGTCGATGAGCGTAAGTTCTTCAGCTTCGACTTCGGGCACAGGATCCGCGTAGTCAGACGAGAAACGTTTGCCAAGCCCGGCCCGATACTCCTCGTTCTCCGCTGTCAGCACAGCTTCAAAAGCAGCGACCACTGCGGTATCGAACTGGCTCTCAACAGCCTGGGCTAGACGGAGGCGCGCCACACGACTTGGAAGCTTGTCGCGATACGGGCGGTCTGAGGTCATCGCGTTGTAGGAGTCGGCAACGGCGATGATCCTAGAGAGAAGCGGAATCGCATCGCCTCGGAGGCCGTCTGGATAGCCCTCGCCGTCGACTCTTTCGTGATGGTGGCGGACGATTCGACCAATCCTGCCTGGGTCTTCGACAACCTCGGCTCCACGAAGGAACTGCTCCCCATACTCGGAGTGCTTCTCCATTTCGCGCCGTTCGTCGAGTGTCAGAGGACCTGTCTTCCCCAGGATCTCAGGGTTGAGCTTGTACTTCCCTATGTCGTGGACCCACGCGCATAGGTGCACGAGGTTTTGATCGTCCTCGGAGAGACCCATCCGACGCGCGATATCAAGCGAGTACGTCGCAACAGCTCGAGAGTGGCCTACCGTGTACGGGTCTCGCTCCTCAAGCATTTGGACCAATCCGGCCGCAAACCGCATATTCGCTGTACGGAGGAGCGCGTTCGCAGCCGCAAAATGCTGAGATGCCTCCTTCTCCTGTTGATAAAGGTGGAGCAGGCGCTGCGCGGCGAGCGTTGGAATGAAGAACACCAGCACTAGTCGGAGCGAGTACGCGTGGTACCCGTAGACGAAAAGCGCCACCACAGGTACGTACAACGGGACGGTGAGGAAGAAGACAGCGCCGATCGCCGAGAGCTCAGCCTTCGAATCAGCACGGCGAACAACAGCCGTACCGGTCACGAGAAGCGCTTCGGTCCCAAGATTTGCAACGGACGCCGCGAGACTTGCCAAGAAATAGCCGCCGAGATTCGTCGATGTGTGCACGAACGGGACAGCTGCGAGGCCGGCCGCGGCCGCTGTTAAGCCACCAATCGGGGTGTAGACAGCCCATTTCAGCCGTGAGTCGCGAAGATCCCACACATTCGAGAGCGCTCCGACGGCGAATCCGCCGATAGGACCAAAGACAACTGCCGCAAAGACAACCGGAAGGAACGAAACCGACATCGTCGTGCGTTCCGTGACCGCGACGCTCTGCCGCTCGGCGACCGCGGCCACAGCGCACAACACCAAGACGGCCCATAGTGGCGGAAGTCGGTACCCGTCTGCCCACAAGAGCCCTACCGCAATGACAGAGGCGGCAGAAAGAACGACCGCCCATGCGACGGTCCGACGATCTGCACGCCGAAAGCGGCCGACGAGCTGTGCCAATCTTGCGTATCCCCCAGAAGGGGTATAAGCTGATGTAGCCGTCAGTCCCCGATCGATCGGAGTATTCAATGCGTCGTTCCCTTATCCGTCTCGCAGTCCGTTCGGCTGCGGCAGGCGGGGCAAAGGTCTGGTAGAGCCGTCGGATAGTCCGTTATCCACAGCCTGTGATCATCCCCCCGTTGGGGGATCCGGACAGGACGGATAGCGGTTTGACGGCAGCGGTTCACGGGCGCCGGGTGTACTTCACCCGGCGCTCGTCGTTTCCTCGTCCACAGTCTGCGGCTTGCCCCTGTGGATGACTGCAAACTAGGCGATGAGCCCGCGACGAAAGCCGACGGCAACGGCATGCGCGCGTGAGCGAGCCTGGAGCTTGGCGAGGATGTGGCGGACGTGCGACTTCACCGTCTCCTCCGACAGGAACAGCCGCTCCCCGATCTCGCGGTTGACGAGCCCGTCGGAGACGAGCTGGAGCACCTCGATCTCCCGCAGCGTCGGCTCCTGCTCGAGAGCCTGCATCGGGCCTTGCAGCGGAATCACGTCGCCGTTCCCGAGCCCGCGCCGGCGCGCCGCGACCTCCTCGAAATGGCGCGAATGGGTGAGATAACGGCTCAGGATCTCCTTACGCTCAGCGGCGTCCACGAGGCGAGTATCGGCGCGGCGCCACTCCCCCTTTAGCGGGACTTGATACCTCGAACGAGCACCGCGCTACTTCGTGACGCAGATCGTCGCGTAATCGAACTCGTAGAGGATGTTGTTGACGTAACAGTTGAGATTCACGCGGGCGCTGAAGAAGTCCGTCTCCTCGCGGTTGAGGAAAGGCGCCCACGGCGCGAGCTTCATCACCGTCCGGTCGAGCGCCGCCCAGCTGCGGTTCGCGCGGGGCGTGAGCTTCGGCTGCCGCGTAAGCGCATCGATCTCCCGGTTCACCGACGGATCGTCGAAATTCGCGTAGTTGTCGTTGTGTGTCGGTGAGATCCGACGGCCGTCGAGCAGGACGCCGAACCAGTCGAGTGGATGCGGATAGTCCTGGACCCAGTCGGCGAACCCGATCTGCGCGTGGGTCGACCCCTGGCCGAGCGTCGACCAGTAGTCGCTCGCCGTGATCACGCGCTGGCGCGCGCGAAAGCCGATCCGGTCGAGCACCGAGACGAGGTACTTCGTGAACGGCAGATCGGCGGAGACGTCGTGGTTCCAGACGATGACCCGCTTGCCGCGCTCGCCCGACTCGCGCACGAGCCGGCGCGCGAGGGCGAGATCGTGCCGGTAGAGGCGATGGCTCCGGTACGACGGATAGCCCGGCGGCAGGACGTTCTCCGTGGCGTGCGCCGGGCCTCCGGCGAGGCGGACTAGCCAGCGTCGCGAGATCGCGTAGTTCACCGCCCGCCGCACCGTCAGCTTGTCGAACGGCGCGATGCGCGTGTTCATGAAGAAGTACATGAGGTTCGGCGTCGTGAAGATCCTGAGCCGCCCGGCGCGCCGCTGCTCGAGACCCGGCAGTCGCTTGCTCGGAACCGGCCAGTAGCTCATCCAGTCGTCCCTGCCGCTGAGCACGTGCTTCAGCGCGAGCCCGGCGCTCGCGACGATGTCCCACGTCACGCGATCGGGATTGCCGGCCGGTACCGCACCGTGGAACTGCCAGGCGTGGAAGTACGGATTGCGTACCTCGACGATCCGCGCATGCGGCTGGTAGCTCTGGATCTCGTACGGCCCGGTCGCAGGCAGGGGATGGAGCGACGTGTCCGCGGTCGGGGCGTTCGCCGGCACCGGCGCGGCGAACTCCGACGCGAGCACGTTCTCGAAGTCGCTTTCCGGCGCCGTGAGCCGGATCACGATCTTTCCCGTGGCGTTGTCGGTGGAGATGCCCGGGATGCCGCCCTTCCGCAGTTTCGCGAACTGCTTCGCACCGATGATGTTGCGGAAGAAGCCGGCACCGGACGAGTCGAGGAGGAAGTCCCGCTCGATCGTCTTCTTGAAGTCGCTCGCCTTCACCCGCGTTCCGTTCGAGTAGCGGAGGTCCTTGCGCAGAGTGAGCGTGTACTTCCTGCCGTTCGCCGAGATCGCCGGCAGTGAGCGCGCGAGGTAGGGGACGAGCGTCGCGCCCGCCGTGCCGTTCGCGTGCCGGTAGCCGAGCAACGGGAGATAGACGTTCCACATCACGCCCCAGCCCTCGGTCGTGTCCGAGAGGCCCGGGTCGAGATAGTCGGTCGAGTCGTCCATCGCGATCCGGAACTCCGGGAACGCGTTCGGCGGCGACTTCGGCTTCTGCGCCGGCTTTGGCACCTGAGCACCCGCCGTCGTGCCACGCGTTGTCCCCGGCGGGGGCGCCGCCTGGATCGAGCCGCCGCAGGCGGTCGCCGTGAAGAGGAGCAGCGCGAGTGTTGCGCCGAGCCGGACGAGCATGCGCCGGCGCGCGCGCAGGTCCGCAGGCTCGTCCTCCTCCACGACCCCTTCGACGCCGTCGCGCCGCGTCGAGTGGAGGATCCGGCCGCCGCCGAGCCAGAACGCGATGTGGTCTGCGCGGTCACCCGAGCCGTACGTGACGAGATCGCCGGGCTTCAGCTCGCCCTCGTCGACCCGCTCGCCCGCCTCCTCCTGTTGGTCGGAGTCGCGGGGGACGAGCTCGCCCGTTGCGCGAAACGACATGTGGACGAGCCCCGAGCAGTCGATTCCCGCAGCGGTCATTCCTCCCCATTCGTAGCGGGTTCCGAGCAGCGAGCGTGCATACGCCACCGGCTCGGCCGCGGTCGGCCGAAGCCACTCGGGATCGGGCTCGCCGCCCAGCACCTCCTGCCGCACCCAGCCGGGATACGCGTACGCGGTCTCGACGCGCGCCCACTCCCCTTGTCGCTCGAGCACGCGAAGCGGCTCGCCCGCCAGCGCCTGCGTCACCTGCTCGGCGTCGTCTCGCGGCCCTGCCAGGAGAGAAGTGAGCTGGCGCGCGAACGTATGTTCGCCTACGCTCTCAGGCATGCAGCTCAGGCTAGACGCGGCCGACCGGCTCGTGGAACTCGTCGAGGAGCGGCGCGGTCCGGTGCCGGCGGAGGATGCGGCGCGGCAGCTCTTCGCGCTGCGGCAGGCGCCGGTTGCGCTCGCCCGGTCGCTGCTGACCGAGGTGGTGGAGGCGGACGCGCGGCTCGCCTGGAGCGGCGACACCGTCGGCCTCGCTGCTCCACCAGGCGTCGATCTCCTGCTCGAGGATGCCACCTACGTCGTCGTCGACCTCGAGACGACCGGTCTCCGTCCCGGCACTTCCGGCATCTGCGAGATCGGCGCAGTGCGGCTGCGACGGTTCGAGGTCGACGCGGAGTTCGAGACGCTCGTGAACCCGGGCATGCGCATGGCGCCCGGCGCGGCCGCACTCACCGGGTTGCGCGACGCGGAGCTGCGCAGCGCGCCACACCCCGCTGAAGCAGTGGCGCGCTTCCTCGACTTCGCCTCCGACGCGGTGCTCGTCGCACACAACGCGCGCTTCGACCTCGCCTTCCTCGACCGCGAGACCGAGCGGCTGACCGGGTCACGCATCGCGGCGCCCGTCGTCGACACGGTGCTGCTCGCGCGGACGCTGCTCGCCACGAGAGTCGCCGGCTTCTCGCTCGGGCAACTCGCCTGGTTCCTCGGAACGTCGGAGCGGCCGTGCCATCGGGCGCTGCCGGATGCGCGTGCGACCGCCGAGCTGCTCCTAGCGCTGATCGGTCTCGCGCAGGAACGCGGCGCGCGCACCGTCGCCGATCTCGGGAAGCTCGCGGCGACTCGCCGCCGGCGGCTCGTCGACAAGCGCCATCTCGCGTTCGGCGCTCCCGCGCAGCCCGGGATCTACCTCTTCCGCGGGCGCGGCGACGAGGTGCTCTACGTCGGGCGCGCGCGTGACCTGCGGGCACGGCTCCGTTCGTACTTCCGCAGCGATCGGCAGCGGCCCGCGGTCGAGGCGGCGCTCGGCGCGACCGAGCGGATCGAGTGGCGCGTGCTCGGATCGGAGCTCGAAGCGGCGCTCTCCGAGCTGCGGCTGATCCGAGAACTCCGTCCGCCCGGCAACGCGCGCGTGTCCCGGCCCGAGCGCCACGTGTGGCTGCGCGTGCGAGGCGGCTCGGTCGTCGCGAGCCAAAAACCCCCAAGTGACAATTTGTCACAAGGGCCGTTGCGGTCGCGGCGGCAGGCTCAGCTCGCCGCCCGCGCGCTCACGCCGGACGAGCTCGGCCGTCCCGCCGCAGCGCTGCCGCGGCTGCGCCGTCGCCTCCGCCGGCTCGCCGAGGCTCGCCGGTTCGAGGATGCGGCGCGGCTCCGCGACCGAATCGGTGCGCTCGAGCGGATCTGCCGCGAGCTGGAGCGACTCGAGCGCCTGCGCGGGCTCGAATGCTGCGTCCTCGTCCCGGCCGTGACGGCGGGCCATCTCCGCGCCGTCTTTCTCGCCCAGGGAAGGATCGCAGCGGAGCGGACGCTGCCTCCCGGCGGCGGCGCAGTGCTCGAGGTCGAGGCCGGGCTGGCCGCAGCGCGACGTCCGGGCGAGCTCGATCTCGACGCTCTACTGCTCGTGGACGGATTTCTCCGCCGGCCGCCGCCTGAGCTCCGCGTCGTCCCGCTCGAGCGGGAGGCGATTGTGCGCGCCGCGAGCGCGGCTAGGCCGGCGTGTTGAACAGGTGGCAGGCGACCTTGACCTGGCCGGACTGTCCGAGCTGAGGATCGTGCGGCTCGTGGAAGTCGAGCTCGAGCCGTCCGTCGACCACCTCGAGCCGCCGCACGCCCTTCCAGAACGGCTCGTCGGGAACCTCGGCCCGGATCGTCCGGAGGACCGCGAGCATCTCGTCGGCACTCCGTCCCCGGGGCGCAGCGAGCCGCACCGAGATCGTCGGCGCTGCAAGCGCGCCGAGGTCGCCGAACAGCGCCTCTTCCTCCTCGACGCCGGCCTCGCCCGCCTTCCGCGCCCAGCGCGCCTCGAGCAGGTCGCGCAGGTCGCGGGACTCCCACCCGCACGGTTCGAACGCAAGCGGACAGCGAGGATGGAAAGAGCAGCCGAGCGGCGGCACCGACGCGTCCGGCACTTCACCGCGCGGCAGGTCGCGCGGCACCGCGCGCTCTGGATCCGGCTCGGGGATCGCCCGCAGCAGAGCCCGTGTGTACGGATGCTTCGGATCGGCGTAGATCGACTCCGCCGGCCCGATCTCGACGATCCGGCCGAGGTACATGATCGCGATCCGGTCGCAGAAGAACTTCGCCGTGGCGAGGTCGTGCGTGACATAGAGATAGGTGAGCTCGAAGTCGCGCTTCAGGGCGAGCATCAGCTCGAGGATCTTGGCCCGGACGCTCATGTCGAGCATCGAGACGGGCTCGTCGGCGACGAGCAGGACGGGGTTGAGGATGATCGCGCGGGCGATCACGGCCCGCTGCTTCTGGCCGCCGGAGAGGTCGGACGGGTACTTGTCCAGGTACTGCTCGGCCGGCGCGAGGCCGACGCGCTCGAGCGCCTCGGCGACACGAGCCCGGATGTGGCCGCGGTCCTTGTCGAGACCGTGGATCTGCAGCGGATGCCCGACCGCCTGGCCGATCGTCATCGCCGGATTGAGCGAGGCATGCGGATCCTGGAAGACGACCTGGATCCGCTTCCGCAGCGGCCGGAACTCCCGCTCGGAGAGGTGGGCGATGTCGCGGCCTTCGAACTCCACCACGCCGGACGTCGCGCGGACGAGGCCGAGGATCGTCCGGCCGAGCGTCGTCTTGCCGCTGCCCGACTCGCCGACGAGCCCGAGCACCTCGCCGCGCCGGATGTCGAGCGAGACGTCGTCGACCGCCTTGACGACTCCGGCCTCGCGGCCGACGAGCCGGTCGGCAAAGCTGCCGCGGATCGAGTAGTACGTCCTCAGGTCGCGGATCGAGATGAGGGGCTCGCCCACCGCCGGCTCGACCGCGGGTGCAGCGCCCTCAGGCCTCATCCGCGACTCCGATCGCCTCGCGCTCGAGCGGCGCCTCGCCGCCGGCGGGCATCCGTGCGCTCGGGCCGTGGAGCCAGCAGAAGACGCGCCTCCCGTCGCTGCGCTGCTCGATCGGCTCCAGCTGGTTGCAGACCTGCATCGCGTTGGGGCAGCGCGGATGGAAGCGGCAGCCCGGCGGCGGATCGATGAGGTTCGGCGGCGCGCCGGGAATCGAGTGGAGCTCCGTCGTGTCGAGGGAGATCGTCGAGCGGAGCAGCTCGCGCGTGTACGGGTGCGAAGGGTCGGCGAAGACCTCGCGCACATTCCCCTCCTCCGCGATCCGGCCGGCGTACATCACCGCCATCCGGTCGCACGACTCCGCCACGATGCCGAGGTTGTGGGTGATCAGGAGCAGGGCCGTGCCGAAGTTGCGCTTCAGGTCGGCGAGCAGGGCGAGGATCTGCCCCTCGACGATCACGTCGAGCGACGTCGTGGGCTCGTCGGCGACGAGAAGCTTGGGCCGCAGGACGAGCGCGAGCGCGATCATGATCCGCTGCCGCATCCCTCCGGAGAACTCGTGCGGGTACTGGCGGAAGCGAGTCGGTGGGATGCCCATCCGCCCGAGCGTCTCGAGCGAGCGGCGCCGCATCTCGGCGTCGGTCAGCTTCGGCTCGTGCTGCTGAAGCGTCTCGGTGAAATGGTCGGAGATCCGGAGCAGCGGGTTGAGCCGAGTCATCGGCTCCTGGAAGATGAGGCCGAGCTCCGGGCCGCGCATGTTGCGCACGGCCTTCGGCGACATCGTGACGAGGTTGCGGCCGCCGAACAGCACCTCGCCGTCGGCGCGCGCGCCCTCCGGGAGGAGGCCGAGGATGCCGCGGCCGAGGGTCGACTTGCCGCAGCCCGACTCGCCGACGAGGCCGACGACCTCGCTCTCGCCGATCTCGAGCGAGACGCCGTCGACGGCGCGCACCGGCTTCCCGGGTGTGCCGTAGTAGACGCGGAGATCCTTGACCTGGAGGATCGGATCGGTCACTCGGCCTCTTCGGTCGGGCCGGGAACAGGCTCGAACTCGAAGCGGCCGAAGCGCCGCCGGCGGAGCACCGGATTGATCGTCTCGTTGAGCCCTTCGCCGACAAGCGTCAGGCCGGTGACGAGGAGGACGATGGCGAGCCCCGGGAAGAGACCCGTCCACCAGATCCCGGAGGCGGCGTCCGAGACGGCGCGCGAGACGTCGTAACCCCACTCCGCGCCCTGCGTCGGCTGGATCCCGTAGCCGAGGAAGCCGAGCGACGCGAGGAGGAGGATCGCGTCGGCGGCGTTCAGCGTCGCGATCGGCGGCACGTTCTGGACGACGTTGAAGAAGACGTACTTGCGGATCACGGTGCGCGGGCGCGCGCCGAGAGCGCGCGCGGCATCCACGTACGGCTCTTCTCGGACGCTGATCACGTGGTTGCGAACGACCCGGAAGTACAAGGGAACGTAGGCGGCGGTGATGGCGATCGCCGCCGTGAGGATTCCTCCGCCGATGCTCGACGTGGCTAGGAGGAAGGCGATCACGATCGCGATCAGCAGGTAGGGGAAGGCGAAGAGCGCGTCCATGATCAGGACGAGGAAGCGATCGAGGATCCCGCCGAAGTAGCCGGAGATGAGCCCGAGCGGAACGCCGACCGTGAGCGACATCGCGAGCGCGATCACGACCACCTTGAGCTCCGTCTGGGCGCCGTAGATCACGCGCGCCATCACGTCGCTCGACTGCACCGTTGTCCCCATCCAGTGCGCAGCCGACGGATGCCCGAGCTGCGGGAAGCGGATCCCGCCGGACTTGTACTGGTTGAAGTTGTAGGGCGAGATGAGCGGCGCGAAGACCGCGAGGACGATGAAGAAGAACGTGATGGCGACCCCGGACCAGAACATCGCACGCGCGATGCCGCTCGCGTCGCGGATCGGCTTCGTCGCGCGGCCCAGCGCCAGCAGCCGGGCGCGGCCATACGGGGTGCGGGGAGCCGCCGGAGCCGAAGCGGCCACGCTAGTACCGAATCCTCGGGTCGACGTACGCGTTGATGAAGTCGACGAGCACGCTCACTGCGACGACGACGAGCGCGAACACGACGATGATCCCCTGCACCGCTACGTAGTCGCGGTTCTCGAGGTAGAGGACGAGCTCGTGGCCGATTCCCGGCCAGTTGAACGTCGTCTCGGTGAGGACGGCGCCCCCGAGAAGAGTCGCGAGGTTGAGGCCGACGATCGTGATCACCGGGACGAGCGCGTTCTTGAACGCGTGCGCGTAGACCACCCGGCGCTCGACGATGCCGCGAGCGCGCGCCGCCTCGATGTAGTCGTCGCGCAGCGTCCGGATCACGTTGACGCGGACGAGGCGGATGAAGACCCCGGCCGTGACGAGGCCGAGGGTCGAAGCCGGGAGGATCAAGTGCTTCGTCACGTCCCAGAGCGCTCCCCAGTTCCCGTCCCAGATCGCGTCGATGAAATAGATGTTCGTATGGGTCTGGAGTAGCGCCTGCGTGAGCGGGCTCGCCTGATCGGACGTCGGCAGCCAGTTGAGCCAGACACCGAAGACGAGCTGGGCCATCAGGCCGAGGAAGAACACCGGGGTTGCGTAGACGAGGATCCCGAAGAGGCGTCCGAACACGTCGAGCGGGGTGTCGCGGTAGCGGCCTGCGACGAGCCCGACGAGCACACCGACGACGATCGCGATCAGCATCGCGAAGAACGTGAGCTCGAGGGTCGCGGCGCCGTTCTGCTCGATGATCTGCGAGAGCGGACGGTTGTCGGTGATCGTCGTGCCGAGGTGGCCGCGCAAGATGTTCCAGAGATAGTCGCCGTACTGGGTGATGAGCGGCTTGTCGAACCCGAGCCGGCGTTCGATCTGGTGGACGTACGCGGCCGGGACGTGCCCGCCGAGCGCCGCCTCGATCGGGTTGCCCGGAGCGACGCGCAGGAGCAGGAAGACCAGCGTCAGCAGGATGAACACCATCGGCAGGACGAGCGCGAGCCGGGTGATGAGGTATGTCCTGAGGGAGGTCCCGGTCACGACGCGAGCTTACTGGGCGGCTCTGAGAACGGAAGAGGCGCCCCGGTCGGGGCGCCTCTCCGACGGTCGAGATCTGCTACTTCGAGATCAGCCAGAAGCGCATGTAGTACGCCGCGTCAAGGGTCGAATCGATGCCCTGGACGCTCTTCTGGGAGACAGCGATCATGTTCCCCTGCCAGTACGGGATCGTCGGCAGGGTCTGGGCCCCGAGGATCTGCATCTGCTTCAGGTACGAGTACCGGGAAGCGTCCGTCGTGGCCGCCCGCTCCTTCGCAATCAGCTTGTCCATCGTCTTGTTGGAGTAGCCGTTGTTATAGAAGGAGTTGGTCTGGTAGAAGCTGACGGTGTAGTCGTCGGCGTCCGGATAGTCCGGGAACCAGCCGAGCTGGAACGCCCCGTACACCTTGCCGAGCGCGCCGCTGTACTGCGCCCACTCGGCCGACTTCAGCGTCACCTTGAACAGGCCCGACGCGTCGAGCGCCCGCTGGATCTCCACGTACTCATCGGACGACGCGCCACCGTAGTGCGTGGGCGTCCACCAGAGGGTGATCGGCATCGGGGTCTTCAGGCCCTTCATCGCCGCCTTCGCCTTCGCGAGGTTCGGGCTCGCCCCGTAGAGCGACTTGTACGCGTCGTACTGGCCGGGCAGGCCCTTCGGCACCATCGAGTAGAGCGGTTCCACGGTGCCGTGATAGACGCGTGTTGCGATCGTCTGCCGCGGCATGAGGTAGGCGATGGCCTTCCGGACGTTGATGTTGTTGAACGGCGGCCGCTTCACGTTGAAGACGAGATAGCGGATGACCACGCCGTGTCCGGAATGGACGGTGAGCGACTTGTTCTTGCCCATCGCCGCGATCTCGGTCGGCGTGAAGGTCTGGAACGCCATGTCGAGCGTCTTCTGCTGGAGGGCCAGCTTCATCGTGGCCGAGCTCGTGTAGTAGTTGATGATCAGCCCGCCGTTCTTCGGCTTCGGGCCCCAGTAGTGCGAGTTCAGGCCGAAGACCGCCTGCTGACCCGGCGTGAACTTCGTCAGCACGTACGGCCCCGTGCCGATCATGTGGGCCGTATCGGTGTTCGCCAGGATCTTGTTGCTCGGGAACGTGTTCTTGTCGACGACGTAGCCGGCGTTCGTCGAGAGGATGTAGGGCCAGACGGAGTCCGGCGCCGTCAAGTGGAAGACGACCGTGTACGGCCCGCTGACCGACGTGCTCTTGAGGTACGAGAGCAGGGTGTAGATGCCCTGGTCGCCCTTGATCTTCTGCACCCGGTCGAACGAGTACTTGACGTCGGCAGACGTCATCGGGTCGCCGTTCGAGAACTTGACGTTGTGGCGCAGGTTGCACGTCCACGTCTTCAGGTTCGTCGAGTGGGTGCAGCCGGTCGCGAGCACCGGCTGGAGCGTCGCGCCGTGCGGGAAGCCGTACAGCCCCTGGAAGATGTTGAGGTCGACGGTGAACGAGTCGTAGTCGTACTGGTTCGCCGGATCGATGTTGACGACGGTGCCCGTCGTCCCGTCGACGAGGACAGCGCCGCTCTTGGCGCCGTTGGCACTTCCGTAGGCGCCGGTCGCGACGATGACAGCGACTGTCGCTGCCGCCGCGACTGTGAGTACCGCGAGCAGCCATCTGAGCTTACTTCTGGCCATGGAGCTCCCTTCTCGACCGATGACGTGGGATCGGTATCCGATGCGTTTGTCCCGCTTTGGGAAGACAAACGCATCCGGAGGCTGCGGTCAAGCCGGAACTGCAGGGGTTTTGGCCGTTTTACCTAGGCCGCGGCGACCGAGATGAGGTCGCGGAGAGCGCCGAGGCGGGCCAGAGCCTGGCCCTCGAGCTGCCGCACGCGCTCGCGCGTCAGGTCGAGCTCGTTCCCGATCGCCTCGAGCGTCCACGGCTCGCCCTCGAATCCGAAGCGGAGCTCGAGGATCCGCCGCTCGCGCTCCGGCAGCGCCTCGAGCGCCCGGCGGACGCCCTGGCGGCGGAGGGACTCCTCGGCCTCGTCGAACGGATCGACGGCTTCCCGGTCGGCGAACAGGTCACCGAGCTCGCCCTCGTCGTCCGCTCCGACGGTCTGGTTGAGGGAGACCGACGCATTCGCCGCGCCTAGCGCCTCGTCGACGTGCTGCATGGGCAGCCCAGTCGCCTCGGCGAGCTCTTCCTTCGTCGCCTCGCGCCCGAGCTCGACCTCGAGCCGACGGGCCGCACGCGAGAGCTTCTGCTGGCGCTCGACGACATGGACGGGAACACGAATCGTGCGCGCGTGGTTCGCGACCGCGCGCTGCACCGACTGCCGGATCCACCACGTCGCGTAGGTCGAGAACTTGTAGCCACGGCGCCAGTCGAACTTCTCGACGGCGCGGTTCAGTCCGAGCGTTCCCTCCTGGATCAGGTCGAGGAACGGGACACCGAGCCCGCGGTAGCCCTTGGCGATCGAGACGACGAGCCGCAGGTTCGACTCGATCATGTGGCGCTTGGCCGTCGGGTCGCCGCGCTCGATCCGCTTCGCGAGCATGACCTCCTCGGCGGCGGTGAGCAGCTTGTGGCGGCCGACGTCGGCGAGGAAGAGCTGCAGGCTGTCGGCCGAGCCGGAGATCGCGACGGCCGGCTGCTCGGCGTCCGCGGCCGCTTCCGGCTTCTCCTTCTCTTCCTTCTCGTCCTTGTCGTCACTCTCGGCCTGCGGCTTCGCAGGCGGCGCAGCGGCGGCGGGCTGGCCGATCTCGAGCCCGGTCCGCTCGAGCTCGCGCGTGAGCTCCTCGACCTCGTCCTCGTTGAGGTCGAGCTCCGCCGCGAAGGCCTCGATCTCGGCGACCTCGACGTAGCCGCGCTCTTCGGCGCCCTCGACGATGGCCCGGATCTGGTCCGACTCGAGCAGTTCCTGCAACTGGTTCTGCGTCAGAGCTCTCTCAGTCCTTTCGTCCTGCCTCGGGAACCGTCGCCCAGCCTTCGTACCTTAGGAGGGAACTCCTCCGCGTTCCACCCTCGGCCCCAACGAGCCGGGGCGGAAGTGTATTCCTCACCTCGGCTGCGTCCGGAGCATAGGACGCGCGGAGGACGTGGAGGTTAGGAGCCTTTCCGTCTACTTCGTGCCGGGCGCTTCGCGGGGCCCTTCGCCCGCCGGTCGGCGAGCAGCTCGAGCGCCCGGTCGAGCTCGACGGACTCCGGGTCGTCGCCACGCCTGAGGCTCGCGTTCGTCTCGCCGTCGGTGACGTACGGACCGAACCGTCCCTCGCGCAGCACGATCGTCTTCCCGGTCGCGGGATCCGAGCCGAGCTCGCGCTTCGGCGCGGCCGCCGCCCGCTGCCCGCGGCGCGGCTTCGGCTGGGCGAGAACCGCGAGCGCCTCCTCGAGCCCGATCGCGAGGAGCTGCTCCTCGGCCTCGAGCGAGCGCGTCTCCTTCCCCTTCTGGATGAAAGGCCCGTAGCGGCCGTTGCGGGCAACGACCTCCTCGCCGTCCGGCGCCGCACCGAGCACCCGCGGGAGGGTGAGCAGTCGCAGCGCGTCCTCGAGGGACACCGTCTCGAGGGACATCGACTTGAAGAGGGATGCGGTGCGCGGCTTCTCCTTCGAGTCGTCCGGCAGAACTTCGGTGATGTACGGCCCGTAGCGGCCGGTCTTCGCCACGAGCTGGAGGCCTGTGTCGGGATCGACGCCGAGCTCGCGATCGCCGCTCGGCTGCGCGAGCAGCTCCTCCGCCCGCTCGAGCGTGAGCTCGTCGGGCGCGAGGTCGTCGGGGACGCTCGCCCGCGTTCCCTCGCGCTCGAGGTACGGCCCGTAGCGTCCGACGCGAAGGACGATCCCGTCGCCGATCTCGAGCGAGTTGATCTCCCGCGCGTCGATCGCGTCGAGGTCGGAGACGAGCTCGTGCAGGCCGGCGCCTTCGTCGCCGAAGTAGAAGCGCCGCAGCCACTCGACCCGGTGCTCGTCGCCCTCGGCGATCCGGTCGAGATCGTCCTCCATCCGGGCGGTGAAGTCGTAGTCGACGAGGCGGCCGAAGTGCTGCTCGAGCAGTCCGACGACCGAAAACGCGAGGAAGGACGGGACGAGCGCGCTGCCGCGCTTGGAGACGTAGCCCCGGTCGACGATCGTGCCCATGATCGAGGCGTACGTCGAAGGCCGGCCGATGCCGAGCTCCTCGAGCGTGCGCACGAGAGTCGCCTCGGTGTAGCGAGGGGGCGGGCTCGTCTCGTGTCCCTGCGGCTCGAGCTTCCGCAGCTCGACGGCGTCGCCTTCCGAGAGATTCGGCAGGCGGCGCTCCTCGTCGTCGTCCTGCCCCGTCCGGTCGTCGTCGCGCCCCTCCTCGTACGCGGCGAGGAAGCCGCGGAACGTGATCACCGTGCCGCTCGCCGCGAACTCGACGGACTCCCCGGAGGACGACTCGCCGCCGATCCGGAAGGAGACGGTCTGGCCCTGCGCATCCTTCATCTGCGAGGCGATCGTCCGCATCCAGATCAGCTCGTAGAGGCGAAACTCGTCCCGCCCCAGCTCACCCTGCACCTGCTGCGGGGTACGAAAACGGTCGCCGGCCGGGCGGATCGCCTCATGCGCCTCCTGGGCGTTCTTCACCTTGCGCTCGTACCGCCGCGGCTGGGCCGGCACGTACTCGGCGCCGAAGAGGGAAGCCGCCTGCTCGCGCGCGGCCGTGAGCGCCGACTCCGACAGCGTGGTCGAGTCGGTGCGCATGTACGTGATGTAGCCGTTCTCGTACAGGCGCTGTGCGAGGCGCATCGTCGTCTGGGCGGCGAACTTGAACTTGCGGCTCGCCTCCTGCTGCAGCGTCGAGGTCATGAACGGGGCCGCCGGCTTGCGCGAGTAGGGCTTCTGCTCGACGCGCGTGATCCGGAAGGAGGAGCCCTCGAGGCGGGAGGCGAGGCCCCGCGCCTCCTCCTCGTCCAACGGCCGCGCGTCGCTGCGGAGCTTCCCGTCGGGACCGAAGTCCCGCCCCACCGCGACCCGCCGGCCCTCGACCGAGGCGAGGCGCGCCTCGAAGCTCTCGGGATCGAATGTCGCGAGCAGGTCCCACCACTGCGCGGCGCGGAAGGCCATCCGCTCGCGCTCGCGCTCGACGACGAGCCGCGTCGCGACCGACTGGACGCGCCCGGCGGAGAGGCCGCGCGTGATCTTCTTCCAGAGGACGGGCGAGACCTCGTAGCCGTAGAGCCGGTCGAGGATCCGGCGCGACTCCTGCGCATCGACGAGCCGCTCGTCGACGTCGCGTGTCTCCTCGAGCGCCCGCTCGATCGCCTCGCGCGTGATCTCGTGGAAGACCATGCGGCGCGCCGGGACCTTCGGCTGCAGCACCTCGAGGAGATGCCAGGCGATCGCCTCGCCCTCGCGATCCTCGTCCGTCGCGAGCAGGAGCTCGTCGGCGTCCGCGAGCTCCTTGCGCAGCTCGGCGACCTTCTTCTTCTTGTCCGGATCGACGATGTAGAGCGGCTCGAAGTCGTGCTCGATGTTCACGCCGAGCCGCGCCCACGGCTCTCCCTTGAGCTTCTCCGGGATCTCGGCGGCGCTGTCGGGCAGGTCGCGGATGTGGCCGACGGAGGACTCGACGACGAACTCCGGACCGAGGTAGCCGGCGATGGTCCGCGCCTTGGCGGGCGACTCCACGATGACGAGCCGTTTCGGCACGGCCGGTCACGATAGCCACCACCCGGGATACTGCTCCTCGATGCGCCCGCCGCTTGCGTACAACGTCGTCGCCGCTCTGAGCTGGCCGTTCTTCCATCTCCTCTTTCGGCTGAGGGCGCGCGGGCTCGAGAATCTTCCGGCCACCGGCGGCTACGTCCTCGCCTGCAACCACATCTCGAACCTCGACCCCTGGCCGTTGGGATTGCCGCTCTGGCCGCGGCGCTGGCTCCGTTTCATGGCCAAGTCGGAGCTCTACTGGTGGCCGGCGAAGTACGTGCTGAACGGGGCAGGCGCGTTTCCCGTGCGGCGGGGGGTCGGCGACGTCGAGGCGATCGAGACTGCGATGGACCTCGCGCGTACCGGGAACGTCGTCGTGATGTTCCCGGAGGGAACCCGGCGCACGAAGGGCCTCGTGAAGAAGCACGTGGCGCGGCCTCGCTCGGGCGCCGCGCGCATCGCGCTCGAGGCGGGCGTCCCTCTTGTGCCGTGCGCCGTCGCGGGAACCGACCGGCTGAGCCGGCTGGGGCCGCTCCGCGTCGCCTACGGCGCGCCGCTCGAGATCGACGATCTTCGCGGCGGCGAAGACCTGCGCGAGGACGCGCAAGAGGCGACGGACAGGCTGATGGAGCGCATCGCCGAGCTCGAGGCGTCGCTCGCGTGAGCGTTCTCCTCGCGCTGGACGGCGACTCGTTCGCGCATCGGGCGTACCACGCGCTGCCGAAGTCGATCCGCCTCAATGCCGTCGTCGGCTTCACGAACATGCTCGTCAGGCTCTGGGAGGCGGAGCGGCCGGACGCCGTCGTCGTCGCGTGGGACACGCTCTCGACGCCGACGTACCGGCACGAGGCGTTCGCGCCGTACCAGTCGGGACGCGTCTTCGAGGAGTCGATCCTCGAGCAACTCGAGATCCTGCCGGGGGTCGTCGCCGCGTTCGGCTTCGCCGTGGCGAAGGCGCCGGGCTACGAGGCGGACGACTTCCTTGCGGCAGCCGCGCACGAGTGGCCCGGGGAGGTGCTCGTCGCGACATCCGACCGCGATGCCTTCCAGCTCGCGAGCAGCCGAGTGACGATCCTCCAGCCGACGCGCGGCGTGAGCGAGCTCGCGCGGATCGGGCCGGCCGAAGTGCGCGAGCGCTACGGCGTCGATCCCGAGCAGGTGACGGACCTGATCGCGCTGCGCGGCGACCCGTCCGACAAGCTCCCCGGCGCGCGCGGCATCGGCCCGAAGAAGGCGGCCGAGCTACTCCGGCAATACGGGTCGCTCGAAGCGGCGCTCGCCGACGGCCGCTTCGCGGCAGAGGCGGAGGACTTGCGGCTGTTCCGACGAATCGCGTCGATGGACGCCTCCGCTCCTCTTCCTCCCCTCGCAGAAGCAACACCGACGTGGACGGAGGCGTCTTCCTTCCTCGACCGGCTCGGCCTTCGCGCAGTCGCCGAGCGCGTGAGCGCGTTATCGACGTCCTGACGCATCCGGCGCTGGCGCGGCTCCACCCGACCGGCAGCCATCCCGAGCGACCCGAGCGCCTCGCCGTGCTGCTCGCGCACGAGCACGTGTGGAGCGAGGGTCGCGCGGCGAGCGAGGAGGAGCTGCTCCTCTGCCACACCGCGGAGCATGTCGCGCTCGTCCGCGACAGCGAGACTCCGGTGTGGCTGGACGGCGACACGCTCTGCACGGCGACGACCTTCGAAGCGGCGGCGCTCGCGGCGGGAACCGCGATCGAGGCCGCCGTGCGCGGCGGCTTCGCCCTCGTGCGGCCGCCGGGGCACCACGCGCTGCCGGGGCGCGCGATGGGGTTCTGCATCTTCAACAACGTCGCGATTGCGGCCCGCGCAGCGCAGCGCGAGCTCGGGCTCGAGCGGGTCGCGATCGTCGACTTCGACGTCCACCACGGCAACGGCACCGAGAAGATCTTCCGAGACGACGACAGCGTCCTCTACGTGTCGCTCCACCAGTGGCCGTTCTACCCGGGAAGCGGGGGACCGGACGACCAGGCCGGGACGACGGTCAACGTCCCGCTCCCGGCAGGCTCGGGCGACGCGGAGTACCTCGAGTCGTTCGACCGGGTCGTCACCCCGGCGATGGAGCGATTCGCGCCGGAGCTCGTGCTCGTCTCGGCCGGCTTCGATGCGCACGAGGCCGATCCGCTCGCCGACATGCGCGTGACCGAGTCCGGGTTCCGCGAGCTCGCCCGGCGCTGTCGCGCACTCGGCGACCGCGTCGGCGCGGTGCTCGAGGGCGGCTACGACCTCGACACGCTGCCGGGACTCGTCGACGCGGCCCTCGACGGCTTCACGTCCTGACCCCCGGAAGAGGAGCGGGGCGGCCCTGACGCCAGGACCGCCCCGTGTGTCTCGCCGCGCCAACCCCTATCCGTACCGGAACTGCTTGTCCAAAGGATCGGCAGCCCGGGCCGCGTCCCCGCGACCCGCGCTGGGTGAATCGCATCCCCCACCGTGGGGGATCTTCCGGTGCCTACGCCCGTGCGAGCGTGAGCTGCTCGAGCGCTTCGCGCCGCGACGAGACGCCGAGCTTGCGCAGCAGGCTCTTCACGTGCGAGCGGACGGTGTGCTCGGAGATGAACAGCCGCTGCGCGATCTCATCCGTGCCGTGGTGCTCGTCGAGCAGCAGCAGGACCTCCACCTCCCGCGCCGAGAGCAGCGAGGCGATGCGGTCCGGGACGCCCGAGCCGCGGCCGCCGCCGTTCCGCACCTGGTCGAGCAGCCGCCGCGCGACAGGGCCCGAGAGCGCAGCCTCGCCGCGCGCGATGCCGCTGAGGAAGGACGCGATCCGCTCGGGCGGCTCGGTCTTCAGGAGATAGCCCGCCGCGCCGGCGCGAATCGCGCCGAGGAGGTTCTCCTCGGTACCCGAGGCCGTGAGAACCACGACCTCGCAGTCCGGCGCCGCCTCCCGGAGGCGCGGCAGGGCTGACAGGCCGTCGAGACCGGGCATCGAGAGATCGAGGAGCACGAGGTCCGGCTGCAGCTCGGCCGCGGCGGCAATCGCCTCCTCACCGTCGGCCGCCGTGCCGGCTACGTCGAATCCGTGCGCGCGTAGGAGCGCGGCGAGCGCGTCGCGCGTGAGCGGGTGGTCGTCGACGACGAGGACGCGATCCGACACGTTCTTCTTATCGGCAGCACGTCTTCTGCCGACAAGTCCCCTATGGGCGTCCGTCGGAGAACGGAGCTGCAGGCGTGGCTGTGGGGAGAGATCCTGCTCACGGGCCTGCTCGGAGCCAGCCTCGCGCTCTTCCTCTCGCACCCCGTGTTGCGGACGCAGTACGACGCGCCGCGGCTCCTGCTCGTGCTCGAGACGACGATGGCGCTCGCCGGGGTTCTCGTCGCCGTGCTCGCGGCGGTGCGCTTCTCGGTGGACGGACTGCGCACGGACCTGCTCCTCGCGACCGGCTTCCTCGTGGGCTCGCTCTCGCTCGGAGCGTTCGCGATCGTGCCGGTGCTCGACGGCGGGACGCTCACACGCCCCGAAGGCTGGGCCGCTCTCCTCGGTGGGATCCTCGGACAGGGAATCGTCGCGGCAGCTCCGTTCGTCGGCGGACGGAGCCGCTCCCGCGACCGCGCAGTCGGCAACTCGCTCGCGGCGGCGGCCGTCGTCCTCATCGCCGCGTGGCTCGTCCTCCACGCGCATGCCGGGTCGCTCCCGGCGCTGACCGCGGCGCCCGGGGGCCGCGAGCCTCCGGGGCTCACGTCGGCTCTCTCGCTCCAGGCGCTCCTCGATCTCCTCGCCGTCCTCGGCTGGGGCCGGCGCCTCGCCCGTACCGGAGACGACCTCGCGCAGTGGCTCGCGCTCGGCTTCACGCTCCAGCTCTTCGCGGCCCTCCATCTCGTGTTCACGCCGCTACGCAGCACGACCTTCGTGGCGGAGGGCGACTTCCTCCGCCTGCTCGCCTTCGCCGTCGTCCTCGTCGGCGCGTGGCGCGCGATCCGCCGGTCGGAGTTCGGCCGTGCGGTCGCGGAGGAGCGGGCGCGCGTTGCGCGGGAGATCCACGACGGGCTCGCGCAGTACCTCTTCACGCTCGCAACGCATGCCCAGATGCTCGAGGCAGGCGCTCCGGTGGAGGAGATCGCGCCGCAGCTGAAGGAGGCGGCGACGCTCGCTCAGCAGGAGGCGCGCTTCGCGATCCTCGCCCTGTCCTCGGCGAGCGGCAACGCGCCGTTCGACGCGGCTCTGCGCCGCTACATCGAGCTGCTCACGTCGGACGGCGAGCTCGAGGTCGAGGTCGAGATCGATCCGGAGATCCGGCTTGCGCCCGACGAGCAGATCGAGATCTTCCGGATCGTGCAGGAGGGACTCGGCAACGTCCGGCGCCATTCCGGCGCGCACCGGGCCGAGGTCGTGATCGGGCGGCGCCCGTCCGGGGAGCGCTTCGTCGCGATCGCCGACGACGGCGACGGCTTCGACGGCGACGGCTCGGCGGCCGGCCAAGGCCTGCGCAACATGCAGGCACGGGCCGCCTCGATCGACGGCGGTTTCAGCCTCCGCAGCGCGCCGGGCCTGGGTACCGCGCTCGAAGTGGTTCTGAGAACGTAAACACCCTTCCCATCGTTACCAACTGGCCCTATTCTGCTGGCCGTGGGTCGGACGCTCGCTCTTCTCCTCGTCGTCGTGCTCGGCTGCGCCTTCACCGCGTCGGCGATCGCCGGCAAGCGGAAGGCGCCGCTCCAGCACGTCACGATCTTCGGTGACTCCGTCGCCGCGGCGCTCGACTGGGATCCCACCGCGCGAGACGTGCTCGAGCACGGCGACCGACTGACGCTCGAGCTTGCGCCGTGCGGCCGCCTCTGGACGACGGGCTGTTTCAATCCGCCGCCGCCGAGCGTCCTCACCGAGGTCCGCACGCTCGGCAGCCGAATCGGTCCGACCGCGGTCGTCCTCGTGGGCTACAACGACGACCCGCACGTCTACGCCGAGGGAATCGACACCGTGCTGCGCGCGATGCACAACCGCGGCGTCAAGCAGGTGCTCTGGCTGACGCTCCGCGAGGTCTACAAGCAGTACGCGATCACGAACGAGGTGATCCGCGCCGCCGCGCGGAAGTTCCCGTGGATGACGGTCGTCGACTGGGCCGGCTACTCGCGCGACCACGCGTCGTGGTTCGCCTCCGACGGGATCCACTTCAACGGCGGAGGCGCGGTGCAGTTCGCGATCTACCTCCACCGGACGCTGGAGGCGGACGGGCTGACGGGCCCGGTCACCTCCAACGCCGGCTAGCGGAAGCTCTCTCTAGCTTCCGCTCGGAGCGGCGCACGCGGTCGCCCAGGTGCAGGCGTTGAAGCCGTCCGCGTCGGGATCCGGCGCCGATGGAGTCCCGATCACGTTTCCGTTCGAGTCGATGAGCTGCATCTCCTCGGACGCGTTCAGGTTCGCGGGATGGCCGTTCACGGTCGCCAGGTCGAAGACCGGAGAGGTGAGATTCGGCAGGGCCGCGAAGCCGGCGTTCGTGCCGAGGATCAGCGGCGTCTCCTCGATCCACTCGGCGGTTGCGTGCGTCGAGCTGTACGGGACGGTCTGCGTGAACGTCTCGTTCTGCGTCACGTCCTGCAGCGTGATCGTCCAGACGTTCGAGTCGGCCACTGCTTCGGCGATCGAGGCGTGCATGTGGTCGCCCGGGTTCACGGTCATCGTGATGCTCAGCGACGGGCCGGGAATGACCTCCCACCAGGCCGAGTACGAGGTCTGGCCGGTCGACGAGACGTCCTGCTCCGTGCCGGTCTGGATCAGCGTGTTGTCCGTGACGGTGCAGCCTGCGTCGACGCAGCCGCCGCCGATCCCGATCCAGTCGGACGAGTATTCGTCCTGGCCGCTTCCGTGCAGGCTCGCGGCGGGCACCGTCCAGTCACCGGTGATCGAGTTGAACAGCGTTCCGCCCTGCTCGAGCGTGCCCTGGTTGTAGCCGAACCAGTTCGAGCTCTGATTCGTGTCGGCACGGACGTCGATCAGCTGCCCGTGGGCGGTCAGCGCCGGGCGCGCGGCGGCAGGCGCGGCCGCGAACAGCGCAAGGACGAGCCCCAGGAGCAGGGCGTGGAACGGGCGTGAGTGCATCCGGAATTGCTCCCTTCCGCCGCAGGGCGGTTGACGAAGGAGGGTTCCCGGGTGGGCGCGTCGAAAACACCTGCTCGTTCGGTTCGATACAAACTCAACGGGAGAGGATCGATGACCATCGGACTCCGGCAGTTGCTTCTCCTCGCGGCGACGGTCGTCTTCATCATCGCGATCTTCGTGAACGTCGTGCACCAGCTCGACTGGATGGCCGCAGGCCTCGCCTGCTCGGCCGCAGCAGTCCTCGTCCGCGAGATGGGCTGGGACCGGGTTCTCGGCGGAGCCGCGAGCCGCACCACCTCCTAGCTCGCGCACGAGGAGCCACGGAATGGAAAAGCCCCGCAGATGCGGGGCTTTTCGTTAGCAGGCCTGTAAGCCGGATTCTGTCGAGGGTGACCATCCATCTGTGCAGCTACCCGGCTCCTCGGCGGGCCGCCTCGGCGGAGCCTGTTCGCCTTGCACCGGACGGGGTTTGGCGAGCCGGCCCTGTCGCCAGGGCCGCTGGTGGGCTCTTACCCCACCGTTTCACCCTTACCGGCCGCGACTCCGGAGATCCGCGACCGGCGGTCTGTTTTCTGTGCCACTTTCCGTCGGCTTTCGCCGCCTCTCTATCGAGAGCGTCCTGCCCTGCGGTGTCCGGACTTTCCTCGACGCCTCTCGCGAGGCGCCGCGGTCACCCGGCCTGCGTGCCGGATTGTACCGGCGCCTCAGCGGCCGCAACTCGCCCGTGGAGCCGCATCCCGCATTCGGGGCAGCGCACCAGCTGTCCCTCGTGGAGGACGAACTCGCCGCAGACGGGGCACTCGAGGGACGCCCCGCGCAACACGGCGAGGAGCTCCTGCTCGAGCGAGCGGTGCAGAGGCGCGACTCCGGTCACAGTTGCCGGAACACCCCCACGACCTTGCCGAGGATCCGGACGTGGCTCGCGTAGATCGGCTCGAGGGCGCTGTTCTCGGGCTGCAGCCGAATGCGGCCGGACTCCCGGAAGAACCGCTTCACCGTCGCCTCGTCGGCCGACTCGTCGTCACCCGCGAGCGCGACCACGATCTCACCGTCACGCGCGTCCTGCGCCTGGCGCACGACGACGACGTCACCTTCGAGGATCCCGGCCTCGATCATCGAGTCTCCCTTGACGCGCAGGAGGAAGTCGCCCTGCAGGGTCTCGGGTACGGCGATCTCGTCCTCGATGTTCTGGTCGGCGAGGAGCGGCCCGCCGGCTGCGATTTGTCCGAGCAGCGGCAGCTTCGGCAGCTCCGCCGGCTCGGCGGCAGGCTTGCCGCGGCCGACGAGCTCGAGCGCGCGCGGCTTCGTCGGGTCGCGGCGCAGCAGTCCCGCCCGCTCGAGGTTCGCGAGATGCGCGTGCACGGTGGACGGAGATGCAAGCCCCACGGCCTCCCCGATCTCGCGCACAGTCGGCGGGTAGCCGTGCCGGTCGACGTAGTCGAGGACAAAGTCCCAGATCTCGCGCTGACGGTCGGTCAGTTCCGTGCTGGTTTGCATCTCACACTCCGGGGTCGGGTACTGTGCCGAACATGTGTTCGAGAGAAGGGTACGGACTCCTCCGGACGGCGTCAAACGGAAAAGAGCCGCCAGACGGCGGCTCCACAAAGAATGCGCTGGAGAGGACTTGAACCTCCACGGCCTATGCGGCCACTAGGCCCTCAACCTAGCGCGTCTACCAATTCCGCCACCAGCGCGAGAGCCCGCGCAGTGTAGCCGCCCTACAGGTAGTGAAAGAGCGCGATCGAGTTGGCGAAGAAGAGCACCGCGACCACGACCGTGACCCGCGTCAGGTTCCGCTCGACGACGTGCGTGCCGCCCTGCGAGGCCGGCGTGAAGCCGAGCCCGCCCATGCCCGCGTCGCGCCCGGAGTGCATGAGGATGAGCGAGACGAGGGCGATGACGATCAGCACCTGTGTGACGGCGAGGAACTGGAGCACGGCGTCAGGGTAGCCGCCGTCCGGCGGCTTCGACGATCGCCTCGACGAGCTCCGAGGCGATGCGGTCCTTCGTCACGTAGCCGGATGCTCCGGCCTCCCGCGCGCGGTCGACGTCGGAGCGCGAGTTCGAGCCCGTGAGCATGAGGACGGAGACGTCGTTTCCCGCCGCCCGGATCTCCCGGGTCGCCTCGATCCCGTCGAGCACGGGCATGCTCACGTCCATCAGGACGAGATCGGGCTGCAGCGTCTCGGTGAGCGCGACCGCTTCGCCGCCGTCGCGGGCGCGGCCGACGACCTCGATCCGCTTGTCGGTGGAGAGGATCGCCTCGAGCGCCTCGGTGAAGAGGAGATGGTCGTCCGCGACGAGAACGCGCACCGGCTGCTGCTTCTTCCTCGATCTCCGCGCGGGCATGCCGCAATCCTGGCTGTTACCGTCGCGTTGTGGAAGAGGGGGACGTGCGCGAGCGGATTCAGAAGCTGCTCGTCACCGGTGACAACCGGCTGAAGCAGGGCGTGGACCCGGCGAAGGCCCGCGAAAGCTGGGAGCAGGCGCTCGAGCTCGCGCGCGAAGCCGGGCTCGAGGAGAAGATCCAGCCGCTCGTCGAGGTCAGGCTGGCGGATCTCGACGCGTCGCGCGGCTGAGCACGGCCTCGATCCGCTCGGCCTGAAGGCGGACGTCGTGCGCAGCGGTCGCCTCCCGCGCCGCCTCGTTCGGGCACGGCAGCGCCGCCGCGGTCGCCAGACCGCGCGCGAGCTCCTCGACGTCGAGCGGGTCGACGAGGACGCCGGCCTCGGGCGGGACGAACTCCGGCGGGCCGCCGATGCGGGTCGCGACGACCGAGCGGCCGCAGGCCATCGCCTCGAGCAGCGCCTGGCCGAGCGGCTCGACGAGACTCGGCTGCGCGAGAACGTGGCTCTCGGCGAGCAGCTGCGGGATCTCGTCGTGGGGCACGCGACCGAGCAGCCGGACGTTCGGGCGGCCCTCGAGCTGCGCGCGCGCGGGCCCGTCTCCGGCGAACCTGAGCGTCCCCTCCTCGAGCCGCGCAAAGGCGTCGGCGAGGCGGAGGACGTTCTTGCGCTCGTCGAGCGCGCCGACGCAGAGGAAGCGCGGCGGGCCTTCGGGCGCGGGAGCGACGGCGAACCACTCGCGGTCGACGCCGCTCGAGATCACCTCCACCTTGCCGCGTGCTTCCGGGAGCTTCGTCTCGAGCTCGCGGCGGAGGTAGTCGGAGACGCAGATCACCGTCGCGGCGCGGCGCACGACGAGGCGGGTGGCGGCGGCGATGCCGGGGTACGCGCCGACGTTGCGGACGTCGCGGCCGTGCGCCGTGACGACGAGCGGCGCCCGCCCGGCGAGGGCGGCGATCAGCCCGGCCGGAACGAGGAAATGGGCGTAGACGACGTCGGGGCGGCGGGCGAAGAGCGTCCGCCGCGCGAGCGTCAGGTACCGGAGCTTTCCTCCCCCGCGCGTGTCGAGAACGGCGCGCTCGACCTCGTTCCCGCGCTCGACGAGCTCCCGTTCGACCTGGGCGACGAACGTCCCGAGATCCGGCGCGCCGGGGCCGGGATACATCTGGGAGACGAGGAGAATCCGCACCGGTAGAGCGTATGCTCGGAGCGCAGTGGGTCGCAGTGCGCTCCTGGTCCTCGCTCTCGTGCTCGCCGTGGCCGCGACCGGGACGGGACGCGCGCCCGCCGCCGCGCCGACGCAGGTCTCCTTCGCCGCCGCGGGGGACATCGCGTTCCTCGGTGCGCCGCCTCGCTCGATCTTCGCGGCCGTGCGGGGAACGCTCAGCAGCGCCGACCTGGCCATCGGAAACCTCGAGGGCACGCTCGGCTCGGGCGGGACGTCGAAGTGCGGCTCGGGAAGCAAGAACTGCTTCGCCTTCCAGGCTCCGGCGGCGACCGCGGCCCTCCTCCGCGAGGCGGGATTCGACGATCTCAACGTGGCGAACAACCATGCCCTCGACTACGGCCCGTCCGGCCAGCAGCTGACGCTGCAGGCGCTTGCGCGCCAGAAGCTGCGCTGGAGCGGTCGCCCCGGAGAGATCACCGTCGTGCGCGAGAACGGGCTCCGCATAGCAATCCTCGGCTTCGCGCCCTGGCCCTGGGCGCAGAGCATGCTCGACATCCCCGCCGCGCAGAAGCTCGTGCGCCGCGCGGAGGCACGCGCGGATCTCGTGGTGGCGATGCTCCACGCGGGCGGCGAGGGTGTCGCCTACCAGCACGTCCCGCACGGCACCGAGCACTTCCTCGGCGAGGACCGCGGCAACGAGCGGCAGTTCGCGCACGCGCTCGTGAACGCGGGCGTCGACCTCGTCTTCGCCTCGGGTCCGCACGTCCTGCGCGGGCTCGAGGTCTTCCACGGGCATCTGATCGCGTACTCGCTCGGCAACTTCGCCACCGCCGGCAACGGAATCGCGACGGAGGGGATCCTCGGCGACAGCGCGATTCTCGAGGCGACGCTCGACTCTGCCGGGCGGCTCGTATCGGGACGGCTCGTGCCGGTTCGGATCGTCGACGAGGCGCCGCAGCCCGTGCGAGGGCGCAGCGCGATCATCCCCCGCGTCAACGCTCTCTCGCGGGAGGACTTCGGCGCGACCGCCGTGCGGCTCGCCGCGGACGGATCGCTCGTCCTTCCGCGCTGAAGCGGCGGCGCTATGCGCGTGCGCGCAGCGCGTCGTACATCCCCCACTCCTCGCGCAGCGCCTCGCAGATCTCGCCGACCGTGCAGCGCGCCCGCAACGCCTCGCGCATCGCCGGCAGGAGGTTCGTCTCGCCGCCGCTCGCCTCCCGCACCGTGGCGATCGCGGCGGCCGCCTCGCCGGCGTTCCGCTCGGCGCGCAGCCGCGCCGTGCGCTCGAGCTGGCGCTTCTCCGCCGCCGGGTCGATCCGCAGCAGCTCGACGCGCTCGTCGCTCTCCTCCTCGTAGGCGTTGACGCCGACGATGACCCGCTCGCCCGACTCGACCTGCTGCTGGTACTCGAACGCCGCGCGCTCGATCTCGTCCTGGACGAAGCCCGACTCGACCGCCGCGACGGCGCCACCCTGTTCGTCCACGCGGGAGATCAGCTCCCAGGCGCGCGCCTCGAGCTCGTCCGTCAGCGCCTCGATGAAGTAGGAGCCGCCGAGCGGATCGGCCGTGTCGGTCGTGCCTCCCTCGGACGCGAGGATCTGCTGCGTTCGGAGGGCGATGTGCGCTGCGTGCTCGCTCGGGAGCGCGAGCGCCTCGTCGAAGGAATTCGTGTGGAGGCTCTGGGCGCCGCCGGCGACCGCCGACAGCGCCTGGATCGCGACGCGGACGACGTTGTTCTCCGGCTGCTGCGCCGTCAGCGTCGAGCCGCCGGTCTGGGCGTGGAAGCGCAGCGCGAGCGCCTTCGGATTCGTCGCGCCGAACCGCTCCTTCATGATCCGCGCCCACAGCCGGCGGGCCGCGCGGAACTTCGCCACCTCCTGGAAGAAGTGGTTGTGCGCGTTGAAGAAGAAGGACAGGCGCGCGCCGAACTCGTCGGGTGACAGGCCCGCGTCGACGGCGGCCTGGCAGTACGCAATCCCGTTCGCGAGCGTGAACGCGAGCTCCTGCACCGCGGTCGAACCGGCCTCGCGGATGTGGTAGCCGCTGATCGAGATCGTGTTCCAGTGCGGGATCCGCTCGGCGCAGTAGGCGAACAGATCCGTCGTCAGCCGCATCGACGGGCGCGGCGGGAAGATGTAGTTCCCGCGCGCGATGTACTCCTTGAGGATGTCGTTCTGGACGGTGCCGCGGAGATCTGCGGGCGCCACGCCCTGCTGCTCGGCGACGAGCTCGTAGAGCAGGAGCAGGATCGACGCAGGTGCGTTGATCGTCATCGAGGTCGAGACCTCGCCGAGCGGGATGCCGCCGAGCAGGATCTCCATGTCCGCGATCGAGTCGATCGCGACGCCGGTGCGACCGACCTCGCCGAGCGCGCGTGGATCGTCGGAGTCGTAGCCGAGCTGGGTCGGCAGGTCGAAGGCGATCGAGAGGCCCGTCTGCCCGCGTTCGAGGAGGTAGCGGTAGCGCGCGTTCGACTCCTCCGCCGAGGCGAAGCCGGCGTACTGGCGGATCGTCCACGGCCGGCCGCGGTACATGTCCGCGTGCGGCCCGCGCGTGAAGGGGTACTCGCCGGGCGGCTCGAGCTCGCGCGGAGCGTCCTCCGGCCCGTAGACGGGCTTCACCTCGATGCCGGATTCCGTGCGCCGTTCCATGCGAAGGATCGTACGCTCGGGGCTGCCGATCCCCCGGAGAGGTGAGGCGTGGTAGCCTTGATTGGCTGTTCAATCAACCGCAGCCCCGTTGGGCGGTTGGATTCTTCTCCTTGGTCGCGTGAGGCCGGCGAAAGTCGGCCTCTCGCGTATCTGCGATAGGCAAGATCCGTCGGATGCGCGTGACGGTTCGCCTCTTCGCCGGCCTGCGCGAGCGCGCCGGGCGCTCGAGCGTCGAGCTCGAGGACGTGGCCCGCGTCGCGGACGTCTGGCCGAAGCTCGGTCTCGGCGAGGAGCCTGCCGGCCTCCTCTACGCGGTCAACCGCGAGTACGTCGACCGCGACGGAGAGCTCGCGGACGGGGACGAGGTGGCGCTGATCCCGCCGGTGAGCGGCGGCTCTTTCGTGCTCGTCGAGGGGCCGCTCGACGTCGCAGCCGTGCTCGGCGAGGTCGAGTCGCCCGAGGCGGGCGCGGTCGCGAGCTTCGTCGGCACCGTGCGGCGGCAGTCGCGCGGGCGCGTCGTCCTCCATCTGGAGTACGAGGCGTTCGAGGAGATGGCCGAGGAGATGCTCGCGCGGCTCGGCGCCGAGCTGACGGAACGGCACCGCCTCACTGCGGTTGCGATCCACCACCGGCTCGGCCGCGTCGAGATCGGGGAGGCGAGCGTCGTGATCGCGGTCTCGGCAGCGCACCGCTCGGCAGCGCTCGACGCGTGCCGCGAGGCGATCGAGACGCTGAAGACGACGATCCCGCTCTGGAAGAAAGAGGTGTACGAGGGCGGCGAGGAGTGGATCGGGCGGGGCTCGTGAGCAACAGGGGTCGTGAGCTCGCGATTCTGATCGGGAGCTTCGCGATCTCGTTCGCCGCGTTCGCGATCGGGTTCGGCGACTGGAGGTTCGGGCTCGGCTTCGTTCTCCTGATCCTCGTGCACGAGCTCGGCCACGTCGCCGAGGCCCGAAGGCAGGGGCTCGAGGTCTCGCTGCCGACCTTTATCCCGCTCATCGGCGCCTACGTCACGTATCGGCATGCCGGTCTGGCGCCCTGGCGGAATGCGCTCGTCGCGCTCGCGGGACCTCTGGCCGGCGGGATCGCCGCGGGAGGAGTCTGGGCAGTCGCCTCCGCGCATCACGTGCACTGGCTCCTCGAGCTCGCCTATATCGGCTTCCTCCTCAACGCCGCGAACCTGATGCCCGTCGGCTTCCTCGACGGCGGCGCGGTCCTCCGCTCGATCTCGGCAACCTGGCAGCGGCCGCGCATCCGGTACGAGGACGGCGTCCCGGTGGAGGCATACGCGCCGGAACGGGGCCGCGCCGTCCAGATCGCGGCGCTGTACGGCGTCCTCGGCGCCGGACTCGTCGCGTGCGTCTTCGCGACGAGACATAGTGGGGCGTTCTGATGCAGCAGGATCGCGCTCTCCTCCAGACCCACCACTCGCTCGAGTACCTGCAGGAGCGCAGCGAGATGATCGGCCAGGAGTTCCTCACCGGGTTCGAGGCGGTGGAGAAGATCGACCGCCCGGCGGTGTCGTGCTTCGGCTCGGCGCGGGTGCCGGAGGGCTCGCGCCCGTACGAGCTGGCGCGGGAGACCGGGAGGCTGTTCGGTCGGGCCGGCTGGGCGGTCGTGACCGGCGGCGGGCCGGGCGTGATGGAGGCGGCGAACCGCGGCTGCCAGGAAGGCGGCGGCTTGTCGGTCGGCTTCGGAATCGAGCTGCCGCACGAGCAGTCCATGAACCCGTACCTCGACCTGTCTCTCGTCTTCGACCATTTCTACGCGCGCAAGACGATGTTCGTGAAGGCGGCCGAGGGCTTCGTCGTCTGCCCCGGCGGCTTCGGCACGGCGGACGAGCTGTTCGAGTCGCTGACCCTGATTCAGACGGGGAAGGTGATGCACTTCCCGGTCGTCCTCCTCGGCGAGGCGTACTGGACGCCGCTCCTCGACTGGGTGCGCCGGAGCGCGCTCGCCGACGGGATGGTCTCCCCGGACGATCTCGCGCTGTTGACCGTGACGGACGAGCCGCACGTCGCTCTCGACACCGTGCTGGCGGCTTTCGCGAACGACGGCGACGGGAGCCCGCACGAGCCGCGCAAGGCCGACGCCCAGTAGCGTTTCGGCCATGCAGCTCCGCGATCTCCCCTCGGTGGACGAGCTCGCGCGCGAGGCCGGCGACCCGCTTGCGGTCGACGCGGCGCGGACGGTGATCGAGCAGGCGCGGGAGGAGATCCAGGCCGGCCGCGATCCGGGCGATCTCGCGGCGCGGCTGCGGGACGCGCTCGCGGACGCGCGGCGGCCGCGACTGGGCCGTGTCCTCAACGCGACGGGTGTCGTCGTCCACACGAATCTCGGCCGTGCGCCGTTGCCGGAGGAGGCGCTCGCGCGCGTCGTCGAGGCCGGGCGCGGCTATTCGAATCTCGAGTACGACCTCGCAAGGGGTGAGCGCGGCTCCCGCCAGGCCCACGCCGCCGCGATTCTCGGGAGGTTGACCGGCGCCGAGGCGGCGCTCGTCGTGAACAACAACGCCGGAGCCGTGCTGCTCGCCCTCGCGGCGCTCGGGGAAGGGCGCGAGGTGGTCGTCTCCCGCGGCGAGCTGATCGAGATCGGCGACGGGTTCCGCATCCCCGACGTCCTCGCGCGCTCCGGCGCGCGGCTCGTCGAGGTCGGGACGACGAACCGGACACGCGCCGCCGACTACGAGCGCGCGATCGGGCCGGAGACGGCGGTCCTCCTCCGCGTCCACCAGTCGAACTTCCGCGTCGTCGGTTTCGAGGAACGGCCGAGGCTGGAGGAGGTCGCCGGGGTCGCCCGCCGCCACGGACTGCCGCTCGTCGACGATCTCGGCTCGGGACGAATCTCACTTAGTGACAAATTGTCACTAAGTGGGTCGGAGCCGACCGCGCGCGAGTCGCTCGCGGCCGGCGCGGATCTCGTCTGCTTCTCCGGCGACAAGCTGCTCGGCGGCCCCCAGGCCGGAATCGTTCTCGGCCGCGCGGATCTCGTCGAGAAGCTGCGCCGGCATCCGCTGCAGCGGGCGCTTCGCATCGACAAGCTCTCCCTCGCCGCGTTGGAGGGGACGCTCCTCCTCCATCTCGACGCGCCCGAGCGGATCCCCGTCCTCCGCACGCTCGCGCAGGAGCCCGCGACGGTACGCGCGCGGGCCGAGCGGCTCGCCGCCGCGACGGGCGGCGAGGTCGAAGAGACGGTCGGCCGCGTGGGCGGCGGCGCGCTGCCGCTCGCCGAGCTGCCGAGCTTCGCGTGCGCCCTCGAGGAGTCCCTCGCCGAGCCGCTGCGCCTGGGCGAGCTGCCGGTCGTCGGCGTAGTCCGCGACGGCCGTCTCCTCCTCGACTGCCTGACGCTGACCGACGAGGAGACCGAGCAGGCCGCCGCCGCAGTGCTGAGATGCCGCTAACGGTCGGCACCGCCGGTCACATCGACCACGGCAAGACGGCGCTCGTCGAGGCGCTCACCGGCAAGAACACCGACCGGCTGCCCGAGGAGCACGAGCGCGGCATCTCGATCGACCTCGGCTACGCGCCGCTCGAGCTTCCCGACGGAACCCGGCTCTCGGTCGTCGACGTGCCCGGGCACGAGCGCTTCGTCCGGACGATGGTGGCCGGCGCGAGCGGCATCGACCTCTTCCTCCTCGTCATCGACGCGGGCGAAGGCGCGCGCCCGCAGACGCGCGAGCACCTCGCGATCCTCCGCCTGCTCGGCATCGAGCACGGCGTCGTCGCACTGACGAAGGCCGATCTCGTCGACGAGGAGACGCTCGAGCTCGCCCGGCTGGAGGCGGAGGAGCTCGTGCCGGGTGCGCCTGTCGTGGCCACAAGCGCCCGCACGGGGGCCGGGCTCGACGAGCTGCGCGCGGCGCTCGCGGAGGTCGCGGCGCACGTCGAGCGGGATCCCGCCGACGGCCCGGCGCGGCTCCACGTCGACCGCTCCTTCACCCTGCGCGGGATCGGCACGGTCGTGACGGGGACGCTGTGGTCGGGGACGATCGGCGAGGGCGACGAGCTTCGCGTCGAGCCGCGCGGCCGGACGGTGCGCGTGCGCAGCGTCCAGGTGCACGACCGGCCGGTCGAGCGTGCGGAGGCGGGACAGCGTGTCGCCGTCTCGCTGCCGGGCGTCGAGCGGCAGGAGATCGGGCGCGGCGACGTCCTCGTGACGCCCGGCTCCTTCCGGCCGAGCTTCCGGCTCGACGTCGCGCTCGACGTTTTGGGCGAGATTCCGGCGCGCGTCCAGCTCCATCACGGCACGGCGGAGACGGCCGCGCGGGTTGCGAGGATCGGCGACCGGTTCGCCCAGCTGCGACTGTCGCGGCAGGTCGTCGCGGCCCGCGGCGACCGGGTCGTCCTCCGCGCAGGCACGACGGTCGGGGGCGGCGTCGTCCTCGATCCGAGCCCGCCGCGCCACGCCGATCTCGCGCGCTTCGAGGCGCTGGAGCGCGGGGACGTGCTCATCCACGCCCCTGTGCAGGTGGACGGGGAGTGGCGCTGGTCCGCCGAGTGGCTCGACGAGCTTCGCGCCGAGCTCGAGCGCGCGATCGACGCCGCGGATCCGCTCGATCCCGGCGTTCCCGTTCCCGCGGGCGAGTGGGCAAAGGCCGTTCTCCCGCAGCTGGGACTCGAGCGGCGAGGCGCGAAGCTCTATCGGCCGGGCGCCGCGGCCGGCCTCGGTGACCGCGCGGACGCTGCGGCAGAGCTCGAGTCCCGGCTCGGGCTCGAGCCCGTCCGTGTCGAGGACGCGGCACTCGCCCGCTTCCTCGAGGAGCAGCACCGGCTCGTGCGCGTCGGGAACGGCTATGCGGTCTCGGCCGAGGCGTTCGAGCGCGCTCGCGCCGTCCTCCACGACGGGATCACGCTCGCCGAGTTCCGCGACGCGCTCGGCGTCGGCCGCAAGACGGCGCAGCTCTATCTCGAGCGTTTCGACGCCGACGGCGTGACACGGCGCGTCGGAGATGGGAGAGTCCTGCGACGCAGATGAACGTCCGCGAGCTGATCTCTTCGTACAACGCAGCGTGGAACGCCCACGACCTGGACGCGATCTGCGCGCTCCACGCCCCGGGGATGGTGTTCGAGAACCACACGGCGGACGAGCGCGCCGAGGGCGACGCCGTCCGCGAGCACATCGCCGGCATCTTCGCGGCCTACCCCGACCTCCAGTTCGCGACCCGGAGCCTGCGGGTGGGCGACGACTTCGCGGTCTGCGAATGGACGGCGAGGACCGGCAGCCGCGAGTGGGACGGCGTCGACGTCTTCCCGCTCCGCGACGGGCTGATCGCGCGGAAGGACGTCTACTCGGCGTCGCACCGGCCGCGCGAGATCGCCGAGCCGTAGCCCCCGCCGCCGGGCGTCTCGACCTGGACGACGTCGCCGGAGCGGAGCCGGCGCGTTAGCTTCGGCTCCTGCTCCTCCCCGTTCACGAGCGTCCGCCCGCGCGCACCGTCTTCTCCCCCGGCAGCGCCGTGCGGCGCGTGCCGCCGCCGCTCCGCCAGCACGGAGAGCCGACAGTCCTCGAGGACGCGCAGCTCCCGCACGACGCCGTCGCCGCCGCGGTGAGCGCCCTCGCCGCCCGAGCCGAGCCGCAGCTCCCAGCGCTCGACGCGGAGCGGGTACTCGAGCTCGAGCGCCTCGGCCGGCGTCGCGAGCGTGTTGGACATCGCGACGTGGACACCGCTGGGGCCGTCCGCATCCGCGCACGCTCCCTGGCCTCCGCCGACGGTCTCGTAGTACGTGAACCGGTCGCTGCCGAAGGCGAGGTTGTTCATCGTCCCCTGTCCCTGAGCCGGCACGTCGAGAAAGCGGCCGAACGCGGCGAACACGACGTCGACGATGCGGGAGGACGTCTCGGTGTTGCCGGCGACGACCGCGTGCGGCGGCTGTGCGTTGACGAGGCAGCCCTCCGGCGCGGTGACCGTCACGGGCGCGAATGCGCCGCCGGACGCCGGCAGGTCCGGCTCGGTCAGGCAGCGAACGACTAAATAGCAGGCGGACTTCGTCACGGAGAGCGGGCAGTTGAGGTTGCCGTCGTGCTGCGGCGCGGTGCCCGCGAAGTCGATGTGGATCCCGTCGCCGAAGAGCTCGGCAGTGCAGCGGATCGCGAGGTCTCCGTCGACGGCCTCGACGACGTCTTCCGCATCGCCCCGGCCGTCCGGCAGACGGGCGAGCGCGGCGCGCACCATCCGCTCCGAGTACGCGTAGAGCTCGTCCATCGCGGCCGCGACCTGCTCGCGGCCGCGGCGCGCGCAGAGCTCCTCGAGCCGCCGCTCGGCGAGCCGGTGCGCGGCGAGCTGTGCCTGCAGATCGCCGCGCCGCTCCTCCGGCAGGCGCGTCGCGGCGACGAAGGTCTCGAGGGCATCGTTCGTGAGCCGCTGCGGCGGCACGATCACTCCCTCCTCCTCGAGCGTCCGCGAGAAGGCGGGCAGGCTCGCGGGCTCGATCCCGCCGACGTCGGCGTGGTGCGCTCTCGAGACGGCGTAGCCGAGCGCGGTGCGCGAGACGAGGGTGACGTCGGGAAGGTGGGTGCCGCCCGTGTACGGATCGTTGAGGAACGCGACCTCGCCGGCGTCGAGGTCGAGTCGTGCGACTGCCGTAACCGCGTCGGGCATCGCGCCGAGGTGAACGGGGATGTGCTCGGCCTGCGCGATCATCCGACCGCTCTCGTCGAAGAGCGCGGTCGAGCAGTCGCGGCGCTCCTTGATGTTTGCGGAGAAGGCGGAGCGGATCAGGACTGCGCCCATCTCCTCCGCGATCGACCGCAGCGCCGCGCCGATCACTTGGAGCTGAATCGGTGCGATCTCGTCACCCACGGGTCACGACCCAGCTGGGACCATCCCTAACCCCCACCCACCCGGGGGGAATCCAGATGGTCGACCCGTCCAATTCGACCAGGGCCGGTCCAGACGCGCTGCTCGGCTCGCCGCCCGGCAGCTCCAGCGCGGGACCGGGCATGACGTCAGCCGTTCGCACCGCCACGAGCTCGATCTCGCGTCCGCGGTCGGCATGGCCGTACCGCTCCTCGTGCGCACGGTGGAAGTCTTCGGCGAGGTCGCCTCCGAGCGGAACCGTCAGCTCGAACGACTGGCCGCGGTAGCGCAGGTCCGCTTCGCCCTCGGCCGGAAGCTCGCCCACCTCGTCGAGCGGACGGACGTGCGCCGCGACGCGGTCCCGGCGCTCCTCGCTCGCCGCCAGGCCGAGCGCCGAGAGGACGCCTGCCGCCGCCGGGACGAGCACCGTCCCGATCTCCAGCTCCTCGGCCAGGGCACAGGCGTGCAACGGGCCTGCACCGCCGTACGCGACGAGCGCGAACTCGCGCGGGTCGTGGCCGCGCTCGACCGACACGACGCGCAAAGCACGGAGCATCTCGGCGTTGACGACCTCGACGACGGCCGCTGGATCGACTCCGTCGAGAGCGTCCGCTGCGGCATTCCGGTCGAGGACGAGCCCGCCCGGCAGCTCGTCGGGCAGCCGCCCGAGCAGGAGGTTCGCGTCCGTCACCGTCGCCGGCCCGCCGCGGCCGTAACAGGCCGGCCCCGGATCCGCGCCGGCCGACTCCGGCCCGACCCGGAGCGCGCCTCCCGCGTCGCGCCGCACGAGCGAGCCGCCGCCGGCGCCGACCGTATGCACGTCGACCGACGGCAGCCGGATCGGCAGGCCCCCGACCTCGCGCTCGCCCACCCGCGCCGCCCGGCAGCCAGGGAGGAGACAGACGTCCGTCGACGTGCCGCCCATGTCGAACGCGATCGCGTTCTCGAAGCCCGCGCGCCGGGCGAGCAGCCCCGCGCCGACGACGCCGCCGGCAGGCCCCGAGACGAGCAGTCGCGCCGGGTGGGCGGCCGCCTCCGCCGCCGCGGCCACGCCGCCGGAGGAGAGCATCACGACCGGCTCCGGCAGGCTCGCCTGCGCCGCGGCCGCCGCGAGCGCCTGCAGGTAGCCGCCGGCGACGGGCGCGAGATAGGCGTCCGCAGCCGTCGTCGAGGCGCGCTCGTACTCGCGGAACTCCGGCGCGACCTCGTGCGACGTCACGACGTGGACGCCGGGATGGCGCCGCCGCAGCTCGTCCGCAACCACTCGTTCGTGCGACGCGTCGCGGAAAGAGAAGAGGAGACAAACCGCGACCGCCTCCGCATCCCCGACGTCGGGCAGCGAGCCGAGGTCGAGGGGCTCGAGCTCTCCGTCCGGCCCGAGCCGCCCGCCAACGCCGTGGCAACGCTCGAGCGGGACCAGCGGCTCGGGATGTCCGGCGCAGAGCCGGTAGAGATGCGCGCGCGTCTGGCGGCGCAGATGGAGCAGGTGCTCGAAGCCGGCGTTGCCGACGTACGCCGTCCGCGCGCCGCGGCGCTCGAGCAGCGCATTGGTCGCAACCGTCGTGCCGTGCGCGAAGCGCTCGACCTCAACCTCGCCGGCACCCACCGCTCCCGCGGCTGCCAGCACCGACTCTTCCTGCCGCCTCGCCGTCGGCACCTTCGCCGTCCGGATCTGCCCGCCGTCGACGAGCACGGCGTCGGTGAACGTCCCTCCGACGTCGACGCCCAGGATCGCCACATGCATAGTCTGAATCAGCGCAGTGCCGATCCGCGCCTTCCTCTTCGACTTCGACGGGCTGATCCTCGACACCGAGCTCGCGTCGCGCGCCGGCTGGGAGCTGCTCTACCGCGAGCACGGGCACGAGCTGCCGGCCGACCAATGGGCAACGCTGGTCGGGACGATCCACGCGCCGTGGGATCCGATGGCCCATCTCGAGGAGCTCGTCGGCCGGCCCCTCGAGTGGGAGGCGCTGAACGAGCGCCGCTACGCGCACGAGCTCGCGCTGATCGAAGCGGAGGAGCTGCGGCCCGGCATCGCGGACTACCTCGCAGCCGCTCGCCGGCTCGGACTGAAGCGCGCGATCGTCTCCAGCTCCTCCCGGCGCTGGGTGGACATGCACCTCGAGCGGCTCGAGGAAGCGGTCGGCTGGGACGCGATCTGCACCGCCGACCACGATCCCGCACGCGCGAAGCCCTACCCCGCGCTCTACCTCGAGGCGCTCGAGCTCGTCGGCGTTGAGGCCGAAGCCGCCGTCGCCTTCGAGGACTCGCCGAACGGCGTCCTCGCCGCCAAGGCGGCAGGGATCTTCTGCGTCGCCGTCCCGAACGAGGTGACGCGCGGGCTCGGGCTCGAGGAGGCGGGCGCGGACCTCGTCCTCGGCTCGCTCGCCGACCTGCCGCCGGACGCATTGCTCGGGCGGTTTGCCGAGGAATAGGGTCCGCGCATGGCTACCTACGAGAAAGCACACATCGACGAGATCGCGTCGAAGCAGTGGCCGCACTGGATCCCGATCCGCCACGCGCTCGGAATCGAGACCTTCGGGATGAACGCCTATCGCCGCAACTCGGGCGAGGCGGTCGTACCGGAGCACGACGAGACAGGAAGCGGCGCGCCCGAGCTCTTCTACGTCTCGACCGGGCACGCGACGTTCACCGTCGCCGGCGACGAGATCGACGCCCCGGCCGGGACGTGCGTCTGGGTCAAGGACGCTGCTGCGAGACGCGGCGCCGTGGCGAAGACCGACGGGACGCTCGTCCTCGCGATCGGAGCCGCCGCGCCCGGCGAGGCGTACGCGCCCTCCGGCTGGGACTCGCAGTACCTCGCCGACGAGAGCTAGCGTCTGCCTCGGAGCGGCAGGGCCTGGTGGCCCAGCGGGTCTTCAAAACCCGTACGGTCGTGCAACCCACGGCTAGGTCGGTTCGACTCCGGCGCCGCTCCGTTTCGGGTCGCCGGCTCCTAGGAGCAGACGGCGGAGGCGACGGTCGTCTCCGTGAGCAAGCCGGTCGGATTGAGCTGATACGCGAACCAACGCCCCGCGGTCGCGTAGACGCAGAAGTGGCTCGCGTCGAGCGTGGCACGGTGCGTGACGCCGGCGGCCTCGGTTCCCGAGTTGTTGACGTAGGTGCTGCTCGGGAGGTTGGAGTCGTACGTCTTCAGACGCGGGATCGTCATCCCGGCGTAGCTGCTGTTCGCCTCGTAATAGAGCACCGCCGCGATGACGGCCTCTCGCGTCCCGGACTTCGCAGCCGCCTGGTACGCGTTGTCGCGGTATTGCAGATAGCTGGGAACGGCGATCGCGAGCAGGATCGCCAACAGCACGAGGACGATCAGGAGCTCGACGAGCGTGAGACCGCGCTCGTCACGCAGAAGCCGGGTTGGCGTGCGAACCGCCACGAACCGTCCATCGGCAGCGGATGGCCGCCGGTGAAGCACGGATCGGGATGCGAAGCGTCTCTCAGTTGCGCGGGAAGTTCGCCACCGTGACCTCGCGCCAGTAGGCGTTGAGCCTCTGTTCCACGGTCGGATCGTCCGCGAGCGGCGTCTCGGGTTGCGGAACGTCGGGCAGCTGCGCGATCTGCGCCCGGGCGAGACCGACGCGAACCTCCTCGTCGCCGACGCTCGTCACGGCGCTGGCCGGGATCACGTGGTGCTTTCTCGACAGGAGACCGACCGTGACGACGAGATAGCTCTCGCCCGGGGCGTAGCTCGCCCACGAGACACGGCCTGCGCGACCGTCGCTCGCGACGACGCGGAATCCCTTGACCGACGAGTGCGCGGGGATAACCCCGTCGGCAAACGTCATTACCTCGGGCTCCATCAGTCCCCTTTCATCTCGTCGATCGCGGCGCGTCCCTCCTCGTGCACGCGCCGGCGCCGCTCCTCGAGCGACTCGGGCGGGGCGTCTTCCGCCGCCCGGGTCTCGGCGAGCTTCGCACGCAACTCGTCGACCCGGGAGTCCGTCTCGTCGAGCGGCACGGGCTCCTGCCACCGCTTCCAGAGCCGGAAGAGGGCGATTCCCCCGGCGGCTCCGCCGACCCAACCCGCGAAGCGCCTCATGCGCTCGATGCTACAGTGGCCGTCGCTTCCTGCCCCGTCATCGCGCCGTTCTGTCCCGAGCGACGCCGGCAGTCGGGGCCGACATCGAGACCATGGGAAGGAAGGAGATCGGGACTGTGACGACGTACGAAATCTTGCTGCTGCTCGATCCCGACCAGGCCGACGCGCGCCAGGACGAGATCGTCGCGCGCACGCGCGAGCTCGTCGAGAAGTCCGGCGGAACCTGGCAGAGCCACGACCCGTGGGGCCGGCGGCGACTCGCCTACCCCATCGCGCACAAGGAGGAGGGCGTCTATCACCTCGTCGTCTTCGACGCGGAGGCCGCGACGCTCGACGAGGTCTCCCGCGTGCTCAAGATCGACGACGCCGTGCTGCGCCACCTGGCGACGAAGCACATCGCAGGCTCCCGCACGAGCGCGCCGCGCGACGACCTCGCCACGCCGGTTCCGGCTCCCGCCGAGTCCGAGCCGGACGCGTCCGAGCCGGCCGTTTCCGACGGCGGAGAGCCGGAGTACGCTCCCTCCGACGAGGAACCGGACGAGGTTCCTGCAGAGGAAGAGGAGTAAGGGATGGCAGCCAACATCAATCGCGTCGTGCTCGTCGGCAACCTGACGAGGGACCCGGAGCTGCGCCACACCCCGGGCGGCACGCCCGTCTGCAGCCTGCGCGTCGCGGTCAACGACCGCAAGCGCGACGAGGCGGGCAACTGGGTCGACGCCCCCAACTACTTCAGCATCTCCGTCTTCGGCAACCAGGCCGAGAGCTGCGCGCAGTACCTCTCGAAGGGCCGGCCCGTCGGGATCGACGGCAAGCTGCGCTGGCGCGAGTGGGAGAAGGACGGCGTGAAGCGCGAGGCCGTGGAGATCGTCGCCGACAGCGTCCAGTTCCTCGGCAGCCGCGGCGATTCCGAAGGCGGCGGCAACCAGTTCGTGCCGGCGGGGGCGCAGGAGAGCGCCGACTTCCCGGCGGCGGCAGACGACGACATCCCCTTCTAGGAGAGGCATGGCCAGAGAGAAGTCCCAGCAGCAACAGCAGCGCAGACGGCCGGGCGGCCAGGCGGGCCAGATTCGGCGCCGCAACTGCTTCTTCTGCAAGGAGAAGATCGCCGAGGTCGACTACAAGAACATCAACCAGCTGCGGCGCTACATCTCCGAGAAGGGGAAGATCCGCAGCCGGCGCATCACCGGCGCGTGCCGGCGCCACCAGGTGCAGGTGGCGCAGGCGGTCAAGCGGGCGCGCGAGATGGCGCTGCTGCCGTACGTCGCCGAGGGCGCCGAGGAAGGCCGCGGCGGCGGCCGGCGTGACCGCGGCGACCGCGGCGACCGCGACCGCGACCGGGGCGACCGCTGATGGAGGTCATCCTCCTCCAGGACGTCGACCACGTCGGCCTACGCGGCGACGTCGTCTCGGTGGCACGCGGCTACGCGCGCAACTTCCTGCTCCCGAGGCGGCTCGCCGAGGAGGCGACCCCCGGGCGTGTCGCCGAGTTGCACAAGCGGGACGAGCAGCGCGCGCGGCACGAGGCGAAGACCTTCGAGCAGGCGCAGACGATCGCCGAGGCGCTCGCGCAGACCGTGCTCCGCTTCGAGGTCAAGGCGGGCCCGACCGGCTCGCTCTTCGGCTCCGTCACGCCGACGGACATCGTCGACGAGCTGTGGAGCACGCAGAAGATCCGGATCGACCGGCGCAAGGTCGAGACCGATCCGATCAAGCGGATCGGCCGCTACTCGATCCCGGTCGACGTCTTCACGGACGTCCGGGTCGAGGTGAAGACCGAGGTGATCCCGGAGGGCGGCGAGCTCCCCTCCGAGGAGGAGCTCGAGGCGATGGAGGCGGCCGAGCGCGCAGAGCAGGAGGCCGAGGCGGAAGCGGAGCCGACCGTCGAGCTCGAGGAGATCCTCGCCGAAGCAGACGCGGCCGAAGCGGCGGAAGCCGAAACGGCCGAGGTCGAGACGGCCGAGGAAGAGGCGGAGCCCGAGCCGGAGTGGCGGGCCGACGCCGACGCAGCGCTCGCCGAGGAGTAACTCCTTCCATACCGGCGGGTGTCAACACCCCGCCCCCGTCCTGTGGATCTCGGCCGGAAAGTCCCGCTGCTAGCGGTTACTCCGTCCACAGGCGCGCTGTCCGGCGCTCCTGTAACGATGACTGTTTCTCCTGCAAATGGCCGAAAACGACCTGTTCACAAGGGACATACCCACACCTAGAAACCCAGAGCCGCGGGTGGTGGAATCGAGGCGCATGTCGCTCGCCCCGGTTCCGACCCCTGCGCCCATGCCCGGCGCCGTCCCGCCTCAGAACCTCGAGGCCGAGGAGTCCGTCCTCGGCGCGATGATGCTGTCGGCGGGCGCGATCGCGGCCGTGAGCGAGATCCTCGACGCGTCGGACTTCTACCGCGAGTCGCACGCGAAGATCTACCGGGCTGCGCTCCAGCTGTACGGCAAGAACGAGCCCGTCGACGCGATCACGCTGACGAACGAGCTCGAGCAGCGCGGCGAGCTCGAGGAGGTTGGCGGCCGCGTCCGGCTCTACGAGCTCGCGAACCTCGTCCCGGCGAGCGCGAATGCGCGCCACTACGCGGAGATCGTCCGCGAGAACGCCACGCTGCGCGGTCTGATCCGCGCCGGCGGAGAGATCGCGCAGCTCGGCTGGGAGCGCGAGGGCGAGCCGGTCGAGCTCGTCGCGCGCGCCGAGCAGCTCGTCTTCGAGCTCGCCGAGCGCCGCGGCGAGGGCGAGCTCGTCCTCTTCAAGGACACGCTCGTCGAGACGTTCGAGCGGATCAGCCACCTCTACGAGTCCGGAGCCGAGGTCACCGGCCTCGCGAGCGGCTTCAAGGATCTCGACAAGATCACGGCCGGCTTCCAGCCGGCGAACCTCATCATCCTCGCGGCTCGCCCGTCGATGGGAAAGAGCGCCTTCGCGCTCGAGATCGCGAACCACGTCGCCGTCGACCAGAAGGCGCCGTGCGCCTTCTTCAGCCTCGAGATGTCGCGGCAGGAAGTGGCCCAGCGCCTGATCTGCTCGCGCGGCAAGGTCGACGCCCACCACATCCGCACGGGGAAGCTCGCGAAGGACGACTGGCCGCGGCTCACGAACGCGTGCAGCCAGCTCGAGGCGGCGCCGCTCTATGTCGACGACACGCCCGGCCTCAGCCTGCTCGAGCTGCGGGCGCGCGCCCAGACGCTGAAGCGGCGCGAGCCGGATCTCGGCCTGGTCGTCGTCGACTACCTCCAGCTGATGACCACCGGCCGCAGCGAGGAGAGCCGCCTGCAGGAAGTCTCGAAGATCTCCCGCGACCTCAAAGCGCTCGCCAAGGACCTCGACGTCCCGGTGATCGCGCTCTCCCAGCTCAACCGCTCGCCCGAGCAGCGCCACGACAAGCGGCCGATGCTCTCCGACCTGCGCGAGTCGGGATCGATCGAGCAGGACGCCGACCTCGTCATGTTCCTCTACCGCGAGGAGTACTACGACCGCGAGGAGGCCGACGACAGCAAGAAGGGCATCGCCGAGATCATCGTCGCCAAGCACCGCAACGGCCCGATCGGTTCCTTCAACGTCGCCTTCATCAGCCGCTATGCCAAGTTCGCCAGCCTCCAGCAGCAGTAGCCCGTTGACCGCGACCTGCCTGGGTTGCGGGCGCGAGTTCGCGACCGAGCTCGTCGTCCTCCTCGGCCAGAAGTTCGCCGCGGAGCGCTACTGCGAGGTCTGCCGCGAAGGTGAGAAGGTCGAGGACGAGCAGCGCCAGGCCGACGCGCGGTGGGCGCGCGTGCGGGTTCCCGCGGCCTACGACGACTGCACCTTCGAGACGTTCGAGCCGGTGCCCGACACGCGCACCGCACTCGAGGTCTGCAAGCAGTGGGCGAAGGAGCTCCGGGCCGGCACCGATCTCCGCCAGGGCCTCCTTCTGCGCGGCAAGCCCGGCGCGGGGAAGACGCACCTCGCCGTCTCGATCCTGCGCGAGGTCGTCTGGAGCGACCAGCGCCGGACAGCGCTCTTCCTCAACGTGCCGGCGTGGCTCAACGCCCTCCGCGAGAGCTATTCCGAAGGAGAGCCTCCGCCCAACCCGAGCGGTTACGACCTCCTCGTCCTCGACGATCTCGGCGCCGAGGACTGGACGAACTGGGCTCGCGACCGCATCTACAACCTCGTCAACCAGCGCGAGCAACAGCGCAGCCTCCTCGTCGTCACGACGAATCACGACTGGGCCGAGCTCGCAGGACGTGTGGGCGGCCCGACCGCCAGCCGGCTCCGCCGCCTGACGCGCGAGATCCACGTCGATGCGCGCGACGACTTCCGGCAGCGCGACGCGGCGTAAGGCGTTCGTCCCCATCCGGGCCTGGTTGATGCAAATGAATCAGCGGGCGCCCGGTTAACTAAGACCCGCCCAGATGAGAACGAACGTAAAAGCACATGACGCTCTGGCGAACCGGATCAGCGCGACCGCGGACGTGGTGCTGATGCGCTACCAGCTCGCTCCGGACCCGGGGATCGTCTTCGTGAGCCCGTCCTCCGTGCCGATCCTCGGTTACCGGCCGGACGAGTTCTACTCGTCGCCGACGCTTGGTCTCGAGATCGTGCACCCCGAGGATCGCGAGCGGCTGGCAGACGAATGCGCCCGCGATCCGGAAGCGACGTTCGTCGGCCGTGCGATCCGCAAGGACGGCCTCGTCCGGTGGATCGAGCGGCGGCAGAAACGGGTGGTCGAGGATCCCGGCCGACGCGCCTACCTCGAGGCGACCTTGCGAGATGTCACCGCCCAGCGCGAGATCGCAGAGGCTCTCCAGGCAAGCGAGCAGCGCTGGCAGAACGTCTTCGAGGCCGCCGAGGACGTGTTCCTCCTGGCCGACGACGAGCACCGGATCGTGGCCGCGAACCCCGCCGCCGGCCGACTGTTCGGCGTGCCGGTGGAGGAGATCGTGGGCCGGAGCATGGACAGCTTCACCTCGGACACCGAGGGACGCTGGGCGTTGTTGCTTGCCAACGGCTCGCTGAGGGTCGAGAGCGTCTGGCGCCGGCCCGACGGCGGTGAGCGCCACGTTCGAGTGTCGGCGACGGCAAACGTCGCGCCGGGCCGCCATCTCGCGGTCGTGCACGACGTGACGCACCAGCGGGTGATCGAGGAGGCGCTGCAGGAGATCCAGCTTCGCTTCCGCACCGCGTTCGAGCGGGCGCCGATCGGGATGGCCCTGGTCGGGATCAGCGGCGAATGGCTCGAGGTCAATCAGGCCTTCTGCGACTTCCTCGGCTACAGCGAGGACGAGCTTTGCAGGACCACCTGGCAGGCCCTGACCCACCCGGCCGATCTCGAGGCCGATCTCGCCTCCGTCGAGGCGACGCTCGCCGGCCGGATCGACGGCTACACCATGGAGAAGCGCTATCTGCGGAAAGGTGGCGAGGCCGTGGCCGGGCGGCTGAGCGTGGCACTCGTTCGCACGCCGGAGGGGGAGCCGCGCTACTTCATCAGCCAGCTCGAGGCAATCACACCGGAGCGCAAGGGATCCGCCTCGGACGGGCATGGCCTCACCCCGCGCCAGCTCGAGATCCTGCAGCTGCTCGCGGAGGGAAAGTCGACCGGTGAGATCGCCGCGGAGCTCTATCTGAGCAAGCCGACGGTGCGCAACCACATTTCGCGGCTGCTCGGCAATCTCGGGGTGCATACGCGAGTCCAGGCCGTGGTCGCCGCCAACCAGCTCGGGCTGATCCGCATGCCGCGCGACTAGCCGCCGCCTCTGGCGCGGCTGACCGCGGCCGGGCCCGGCATACTTCCTCGACGTGCCCGGAACCGTGATCGTGGGCGCGCAGTGGGGCGACGAGGGGAAGGGCAAGATCGTCGACCTGCTCGCCCAGAATTCCGACGTCGTCTGCCGCTACCAGGGCGGCCCGAACGCAGGCCACACCATCGTGGTCGGCGAGGAGACGTACAAGATCCGCGCTCTCCCGAGCGGGATCGTTCGCGGCAAGCCGTGCGTGATCGGCAACGGCTGCGTCGTCGACCCCGAGGTGCTGATCGACGAGCTCGACCGATTCCCGGACGCCGAGGTCTACCTCTCCGGCAACGCGCACCTGATCATGCCGTGGCACCTCGCGATCGACCAGGCGAGCGAGCGGCGGCTCGGCAAGCTCGCGATCGGGACGACGAAGCGCGGGATCGGGCCGTGCTACGCCGACAAGGCGATGCGGCTCGGGATTCGCGTCCAGGACATCCTCGAGCCGAAGATCCTGCGCCAGAAGATCGAGGTCGCGCTCGCGGAGAAGAACCTCTGGCTCGAGCGCGTCTACGAGAGCGAGCCGTTCGACCTCGAGACGGTCGCGGCCCGGTACGAGGGATACGCGCAGCGGCTGCGCCCCTACGTCGCCGACACGTCCCTCTACGTCGAGACGGCGCTGCGGGACGGAAAGGACGTGCTCTTCGAGGGCGCGCAGGCGACTCTGCTGGACCTCGACCACGGGACGTATCCGTTCGTCACCTCGTCGAATCCCGTCGCCGCACAGGCGGCGATCGGCCTCGGCATCGGGCCGCAGCGGATCGACCGCGTCCTCGGCGTCGCGAAGGCCTACCTCACCCGTGTCGGCGAAGGCCCGTTCCCGTCGGAGATCGGAGGCGACGAGCAGGCGCGCATGCGCGAGCTCGGCGGCGAGTACGGCACGGTCACCGGCCGGGAGCGGCGCTGCGGGTGGCTCGACCTCGTCGCGCTCCGCTACGCCGTCCGCGTCAACGGCATCGACAAGCTCGCGCTGACGAAGCTCGACGTCCTCTCCCACTTCGGCGAGCTGCCGGTCTGCGTCCGCTACCAGACGCCGGACGGAAGCGAGACCGCCGACTTCCCCGCGCACCAGAGCGACTTCCATTCCGCGGCGCCGGTCTACGAGGTGCTGCAGGGCTGGGGCGAGCCGCTCGACAGCTGCAGCTCGGTGGACGATCTTCCGGGCGCCGCTCGCGACTACGTGGACTTCGTCGAGCGAGAGCTCGGTGTCGAGGTGACGCTCGTCGGGACGGGCGCCGAGCGGACGTCCGTGCTCAGTCGGACCTGACGCGCGCCGCCCAGCAGCGGCCCGTGAGCGTGAACGGTCCGCTCGGATCGCCGAGCTCGCGGATCAGCTCCGTGCGCGCCGTCTCGCGGCGCGCATCGTCGAGGGAGGCCGCCCATTCGCCGAGCGGTCCCGCGCCGCCGAGCAGCGCCTCCCAGTAGTCCTCGAAATCGGCGTAGTCCGCAACCACGTCGAGCGCAGTGACCTCCGCGCCGGGGCCGAGCAGCTCCTGCAGCTCCGGAGCGGTGCGGTACCGCGGCGGCTCGCGCGGCTTCTCGCCCATCCGCTCCCGCACATGGTTGGCGGAGGCGAGGAGCTGCTGGCGCTCGAGATCCCACATGCACACTGCGACGCGGCCGCCCGCGACCCGGGCCATCTCCGCGACGCCTGCAGGGGCGTCGTCCATGAACGCGACGACGAGCTGGGCGAGCGCGACGTCGAACGAGCCGTCCTCCCACGGCAGCTCCTCCGCCGGGGCCTCCCGCACATCGAGATCGGGGAAGCGCCGGCGCAGCGACGCTGCGAAGGCAGGGGCAGGCTCCGCCGCCGCGGCCTTGGCTCCGCGGCGCAAGAGCTCCTCCGTCAGCGCTCCCGTTCCCGCCCCGACATCGAGCGCGCGATCGCCCTTCTGCACGCCCGCGAAGTCGGCGAAGACCGGCGCGAGCCGCCGCGAGAAGCGGCCCATGAAACTGTCGTATGCGGCGTCAGAGGTCCACATCGGCGGGAGTATTCACGTTGAGCAGGAGCTTGTCGTCGAGCTCGACCTGCGCCGTGTCGAGACGGACGAGCACCGTCCGCAGCCGGCGCTCGTCCGTCTCGAACGCGGGCAGGGATCGTCGGGCGACCGCGCACGGGAGCGGGCCTGCCTGCGCGACCGCAGCGTCCCGGCAGGCAGCCGCGAGCTCGTGCAGCGAAGCCGCCGTGAGCAGCGGCATGTCGACCGGGAGGACGACGGCGATTTCGTGCGACGCCGCCCGCAACCCGGCCGCGATCGCGGCGACCGGGCCGGTGCCGGGGTCGGCCAAGCCTTCCCGGCCGACCTTGAGGCGCTCGTCGCATGCCTCGGCGAGCAGCCGCCAGGCGCGGTTGCCGAGCGTCTCGCCCTCGTACTCGGCGAGCTCCTTCGGCGACCCGAACCGGCTGCTCGTCCCGCCCACGAGCAGGATCCCGGTCAGACCGTTGTTCCTCAGCCCGTGATCCGCCACGGCTCGGTGTAGACGTTCGCCGCCCCGCCACGGACGAAGCCGCAGAGAGTGATGCCGCGGTCGGCGGCGAGCTCGACGGCGAGGCTCGAGGGCGCGCCGACCGCGACGAGAACCGGGCAACCGGCGACGGCGGCTTTCTGCACGAGCTCGAACGAGAGCCGGCCACTCACGCAGAGCACATGCTCCGCGAGCGGCAGGAGGTCCTCCCGGAACGCCCAGCCGACGACCTTGTCCAGCGCGTTGTGGCGGCCGACGTCCTCGCGCGCGCACAGGAGCTCGCCGCCCGCGGAGAAGAGCCCCGTCGCGTGCAGTCCGCCCGTGACCGAGAAGCCGGCCTGCGCCTCGCGCAGACGGTCGGGGAGCCCGGCGACGAGCGCGAGCGGCACGCGGAGCTGCGAGTCGACGCGCGGCGCCTCCACCGCGACCGCCTCGAGCGCGCCCTTGCCGCAGACGCCGCACGACGACGACGTGAAGAAACTCCGCTGCAGGCGAGCCGGATCGAAGCCGGGCGCGTCCACCTCGACCGTGTTGGCGGCGAGGTCGTCGGGGAGCCGCGCGCCCGCCGGGCGCAGTCCCTCCGAGAGGCAGAACCCGAGCGCGAGCTCCTCGTCGTGGCCGGGAGTACGCATCGTCACCGCGACCGCCCGGCCCCCGATGCGGATCTCGAGCGGCTCCTCGACGGCCACCTGGTCTCGCTCCTCGACCCCGCCGGGAAGCCTGGTCACATCGACGGCGGCGGCCGAGTAGGGCGGCACGTCCATCGGCGGAGCGTAAATGCATACGATCGCCGGGTGCGGGTGCTCGTCTTGGGGTCGGGAGGCCGGGAGCACGCGCTTGCGTGGGCGCTGGCTCGGGATGCCAGCGTCGAGGAGCTGCACGCGGCGCCCGGCAATCCGGGCATCGCAGCGCTCGCGACGTGCCATCCGGTGCGCGCCGACGACCACGCAGCAGTCGCCTCCCTCGCCCGCGAGCTCGCCGCCGGCCTCGTCGTCGTGGGACCCGAGGCCCCGCTCGTCGCCGGTCTCGCCGACGACCTCCGGCAGCGCGGGATCGTTGTCTTCGGCCCGAGCGCGGCTGCGGCCCGGATCGAGGGCTCGAAGGTGTTCGCGAAGGAGGTGATGGAAGCGGCCGGCGTGCGGACGGCGCGGACGCTCGCCGTCGCGCGGCCTCCCTGCGTCGTCAAGGCCGACGGCCTCGCCTCGGGAAAGGGCGTCTGGGTCTGCCGCACCGAGGAGGAACTCGACGCGGCGCTGCGCTCGGCGCAAGCCCTGGGCCAGCCGTTCCACGTCGAGGAGCTGCTCGAGGGAGCCGAGCTCTCCCTCTTCGCGGTCGCAGTGGGAACGGCGGCCGTCGCGCTCCCGCCCGCTCGCGACTTCAAGCGGATCGGCGACGGCGACACAGGACCGAACACCGGCGGAATGGGCTCGTTCTCGCCGCTTCCCGACGTCCCCGACGCGGCCGCGACCGAGATCCTCGAGACGGTCCACCTCCCCGTCCTCCGCGAGCTGGCCCGCCGCGGCACGCCGTTTCACGGGCTGCTCTACGCGGGGCTGATGCGGACGGGCGACACGTACAGCGTGATCGAGTTCAACTGCCGCTTCGGCGACCCCGAGACGCAGTCTCTCCTTCCGCGCCTCGAGGGCGACCTCCTGCCGCTGCTGCTCGGCGACCTGCCACGCGAGCCGGCGGTCGCGGCGCGCGCCGCCGTGACGGTCGTCCTCGCGGCACGGGACTATCCCGCGCGGAGCGACGACCGCGGCACGGCGATCGACGGAGTCGAGGAGGCCGCCGCAACCGGCGCGCTCGTCCTCCACGCCGGCACGGCGCTGCACGAGGGCCGGCTCGTGACGAACGGCGGCCGCATCCTCAACGTCGTGGGGCTCGGCGACACCGTCTCCGCGGCCCGAACCGCAGCCTACGAGGCGGTCGCCCGCATAGATTTCGCCGGCATGCAGTTCCGGACCGACATCGCAGCCGATGCCTGAGGGCGCGCTCATCGGGATCCTCGTCGGCTCGGAGTCGGACCGCGAGCGGATGGAGGGCGCCACGAAGGCGCTCGACGAGGCGGGCGTCGCCTACGAGTTCGAGGTGCGCTCGGCCCACCGCACGCCGGACGCGGTCGCGGAGTACGCGCGCACCGCACGCGAGCGCGGTCTGCGCGTCCTCATCTGCGGCGCGGGCCTGGCCGCAGCGCTGCCCGGCGCCGTGGCCGCCCACACCGACCTGCCGGTGATCGGCGTGCCGCTCCGCTCCAGCCTCAGCGTCCTCGACGGCCTGGACGCCCTCCTCGCGATCGCCCAGATGCCTCCAGGGGTCCCGGTCGCTGCCGTTGGTGTCGACAACGCCCAGAACGCCGCGGCGCTTGCCCTCCGAATCCTGAAGAGCTGACCGCTGACGATGCTCGTGCCGAAGCCGGGACGGCCTCTACACTCAAGCAGGTGATCGCCCGCTACTCCCGCCCGGCGATGGCCGCTATCTGGTCGGACGAGGGGAAGCTCTCGACGTGGCTCGCCGTCGAGCAGGCCGCGACCGCCGCGTGGGCCGAGCTTGGCGCAGTGCCGGAGGACGCCGCCGCCCGCATCGCGGAGGCCTTGCCCCCGTCACCCGAGCGCGTGGCCGAGCTCGAGGCGACGCTGCACCACGACACCGCCGCATTCGTCGACGCGGTGGCCGAGCAGCTCGGGGAGGACGGACGCTGGCTCCACTACGGCCTCACGTCCTCCGACGTCGTCGACACCGCCCTCTCGCTCCAGATTCGCGAGGCCGGGAAGCTGCTCCTCGACGGGATCGACCGTGCATTCGCAGCCGTCGTCGCCCGCGCGGAGGAGCACCGGGAGACGCTGCAGATCGGCCGGACACATGGCGTCCACGCCGAGCCGACGACGTTCGGGCTCAAGCTCGCCGGCTGGGCGTTCGAGCTCGCTCGCGGGCGCGAGCGCGTCGCGCGCGCGCTCGAAGGGATGCGCGTCGGCAAGCTCTCCGGCGCCGTCGGAACGTACGCGGCGACCGATCCCGAGCTCGAGCGGATCGCCTGCGAGCGGCTCGGGCTCGAGCCCGCGCCGTCCTCGACCCAGATCCTCCAGCGCGACCGGCACGCCGAGCTCCTCGCCGCACTGGCCGTCCTTGCGTCGTCCCTCGACTCGTTCGCGCTCGAGATCCGCCACCTCGCCCGGACCGAGGTCGGCGAGGTGCAGGAGCCGTTCGGCCGCGGGCAGAAGGGCTCGTCGTCGATGCCGCACAAGCGGAACCCCGTCGTCGCCGAGCGGATCTGCGGGCTCGCGCGCGTCGTCCGCGCCTACGCGCTCGTCGGGCTCGAGAACGTCGCGCTCTGGCACGAACGCGACATCTCGCACTCCTCTGCCGAGCGGGTCTCGATCCCCGACGCGTTCCTCGCCCTCGACTACATGCTCGACCGCTTCGCCTGGCTCGTCGAGGGTCTCGTCGTGCGGCCCGAGCGGATGCAGCGGAACCTCGAGGCCGGCCACTTCCTCTTCTTCAGCCAGCGCGTGCTCACGGCGCTCGTCGCATCGGGCCTCTCCCGCGACGAGGCGTACCGGCTCGTCCAGCGCGCCTCGCTGCGCGCCTGGGAAGAGGATCTCGACTTCCGCGAGCTCTGCCGCGCCGACGACGAGATCGCGTCGCGGATCGAGCTCGACGCCGCCTTCGATCTGACCGCCTACACCCGCCACGTCGACACCGTCTTCGCCCGCCTCGAAGCCCTGAAAGGGGAACCTGCGCATGCCTGACCTCCAGCACCTCGCATCCGGAAAGGTCCGGGAGATCTACTCGATCGACGACGAGAAGCTCCTGCTCGTCGCCTCCGACCGGATCTCGACGTTCGACGTCGTCCTCCCCACCGAGATCCCGGACAAGGGCCGCGTGCTCACGGGGCTCTCCGGCTACTGGTTCACGCTCCTCGCCCCGATCGTCCCGAACCACATGCTCGGCATCCGCGAGGACGGACGGTCGATGGAATGCCGGAAGCTCGAGATGCTGCCGATCGAGTGCGTCGTGCGCGGCTATCTCGCCGGCTCGGGCTGGAAGGACTACGGGAAGAGCGGCGAGGTCTGCGGCCACCGGCTCCCCGCAGGCCTGCGCGAGTCGGACAAGCTGCCCGAGCCGATCTTCACCCCCGCGACGAAGGCGCAGGAGGGCCACGACGAGAACATCACGCGCGAGCAGGCCGCGGATCTCGTCGGCGCGGAGCGGCTGCGCGAGGTCGAGGAGGTCTCGCTCCGCCTCTACACGACCGCCGCCGACCACGCGCTCGCGGCGGGGATCATCATCGCCGACACGAAATTCGAGCTCGGCTACGACGCCGGCGGCAACCTCGTGCTCGGCGACGAGGCGCTGACTCCCGATTCGTCCCGCTTCTGGCCCGGCGACTCGTACGAGCCCGGCCGGGCGCAGGACAGCTTCGACAAGCAGTACGTCCGCGACTACTGCGAGACGACGGGCTGGGACAAGACCGACCCGGGGCCGGAGCTGCCGGAGGAGGTCGTGCACGCGACGCGCATGAAGTACGTCGAGGCGTTCGAGCGGTTGACGACGATTCCCTTCCCCGCGTATCTCGACGACCCGGGCGTGGTGCTCGGGTGAAGGTCACCGTTCTCGTGCGCCCGAAGGGCGGGATCCTCGATCCGCAGGGCGAGGCCGTCGGCTCGGCGCTCGCGCATCTCGGCTTCGACGTCAAGGACGCGCGCGTCGGCAAGGTGATCGACCTCGAGCTCGAGTCGGCGGACGCGGCGGCGGCGAAGGCCGAGGTCGAGCGGATGTGCGAGCGCCTGCTCGCGAATCCGCTGATCGAGTCGTACGAGGTCGAGGTGCACGGCTGATGCCCAAGTTGCAGCGGCCGCGGATCGGCGTCGTCACGTATCCCGGCTCCCAGGACGATCGCGACGCGCTCTGGGCGCTCACCGCCCTCGGCGCCCACGCGGTGCCGGTCTGGCACGAGGAACAGGAGCTCCCCGGCCTCGACGCCGTTGTCCTGCCCGGTGGCTTCTCGTACGGCGACTACCTCCGCTGCGGCGCGATCGCGCGCTTCTCCCCCGCGACCGCCGCGGTGTGCGACTTCGCCGCCGCCGGCGGGCTCGTGCTCGGAACGTGCAACGGCTTCCAGATCCTCTGCGAGGCCGGCCTGCTGCCGGGCGCGCTCGTCCGGAACGAGTCGCTCCGCTTCGTCTGCCGCGACGTGTGGCTGCGCGTCGAGCGGAACGACCTGCCGTTCACGTCCCGCTGCGCGGCCGGACAGAACCTCTTGATTCCGATCAAGCACGGCGACGGCCGCTATCTCGCGCCACCGGATCTCGACCCGAGCCAGGTCGTGCTCCGTTACCTCCACAATCCGAACGGGTCGGTCGACGGCATCGCCGGCGTGTGCAACGAAGCAGGAAACGTGATGGGGCTGATGCCGCATCCCGAGCACGCGGTCGATCCGCTGCTCGGCTCGGATCACGGCGGATTGTTGATCGCGTCGCTCGTCGACGCCGCGCGCAGTCGCGCGCTCGCCGCGGCGTAGCTAGCTAGATCCCGAGGGTCTCCGCGAGCGCAGGATGCTGCACGAGCGCGGCCCTGAGCCGCTCGATGTCCCGTTTACGGAGGGTCACCGGCCCGCGCGCCCCGCCGCCTGCGCCGGAATACGAGAAACGCACGAGCCGCTCCCCCTTCGCCGTCTCGAGGAGCTGCAGCCTCGACGCAAAGCGCTTCTGCCCCGCCTGCTGCGGGACGGTCAGTTCCTCCACGAGCTCGGCCGGTCCCCACGGGGTCGCTGCTTTCGTCGCCATGCCGAGGACGCTAGCCCGCCATGCGTGACGCATCCGTGCCGTCTTCGTGCCGAATCAGCGAACCGTCAGGCCGAAGACGTAGCCGGCGGCGAGCGCGCCGGTCGGGCCGAGCGCCCAGCCCTGGAGGATGGAGACCAGCGTCGAGAGGTGCACCGTCTCGCGTCCGCGCGCGAAGCCGGCGCCGGCCATCGCGCCGACGAGCGCCTGGTTCATCGAGGTGAAGAAGCCGAACGCGACCGCCGCGAGCACGACTCCCGCCTGCACGAGCTGGGCCGCCGTCGCCATCGCCCTGTCCACCTCGACGATCTCGAAGGCGACTCGGCGGAGCAGCGGCTTCCCCCACGTGAGGACGCCGACCGCGATCCCGGCACCGCCGACGGCCCCTGCCGCGAGCGGGCTGAACGTCCCGGTGCCGACCAGCGCGCCGCTCGCGTTCGACACGTCGTTCGCCCCCATCGCGAAGGCCGCGATCGCCCCCATGAGGACGAGGGCCGCCCCGATCCTCCCCCCGAGCGGAAGCCGGTCGAGGACGAGCGTGAGGACGAAGCCGAGGCCGATCGCCGCGACCGGAGCCGCCGCCCAGACCTCGACGAGGTGCCCGATCCCGCTCCAGCGGACGCTTCCACGGGTCGCGAGCGTGACCCCGACGACGGAGAAGACGAGGATCTGGATCGTCGAGGTCGGCATCTTGAAGCGGTTGAAGAACGTCGTGACCGCGAACGCGACCCCGATCACGACGACCTGCTGCGTCACCGAGAGGCGACCGGCGGTGAGCCCGCTCCCGACGCGCTTCTCGACCGCGTGACTCGCGAAGGTCGCGCCGAGGAACGCGAGCGGCGCCATCAGGAGCAGCGCCTGCCACGCGCCGATCGCCCGCAGCGCGTGCGGCATCCCCATGACCGCTCCGGTGTAGTGGGCGCCGATGCTCCACGCGAAGGCGACCGCGAACGCGATGAGGAGCGCCGTCACTCGCGCGAGGCTATCTCTTGTCGCCGCTGCCGCTGACGCTGTACGGTCCGCCCCATGAAGGGGCGCGATCCGGGCTACGACGACTGGTTCGACGACCCCGAGCCGCCGACCGAGGAGGCGACTCGCGGCCGCGTGGCCTACGAGGAGCCCGAGGAAGTCTGGGTCGTCCCGGAGGACGATCAGCGGCGGGCGCGCCGGCGGTCGGGAGAGCGCGAGATCGTCGTCGCCGGGCTCAAGCTGACGACGACGCAGGCGGCGATCATCGCCGCCGCAGTGCTCGCGGTCTTCGTCGGAATCCTCGCCGCCGCCGGCGTCTTCGGCAGCAGCCCGTCGACGACGCCGCCGCCGACGATCACGAACCCACCGCCGACCACGACCGCAAACCAGGGCACGACCTCGACGCTCCCGACCGCGACCGCGCCGACCTCGCCGCTCAAGCCGGGCGACACCGGCTCGCAGGTCAAGGTCCTGCAGGGAGCGCTCAACGCGCTGGGCTTCTCCGTCGGCAAGCCGGACGGGTTCTACGGCCCGAAGACGCAGAGCGCGGTGGAGCAGTTCCAGAGCTCGAAGGGCCTGACCACCGACGGCATAGTCGGCCCGGCGACGCTCGCCGCGCTGCAGCAGGCGCTCAGCGGCTAGCGTCCCCGACGTGGGGGGAAGCGGGTTCGAGGACGTCCTCGCGGCGAACGAGGCGTACGCGCGGGACTTCGCCCTGGGCGGCCTGAGCGGCCGCGCGGGCCGGGGGCTCGCCGTCCTGACGTGCATGGACTCGCGGATCGAGCCGCTCACGATGCTCGGCCTCGTCCCCGGCGACGCGAAGATCCTGCGCAACGCCGGCGCGCGCGTCGACGCGGGTGTGGTCGCGGCTCTCGCGCTCGCCATGGGCCGGCTCGACGTCGTGCGGGCCATGGTCGTGGCGCACACCGACTGCGCGGCGGTCACGACGGACCGCGAGGAGATCCTGCGCAGCGATGTCGCCAGGCTCCGCTTGGCGCCGGAGCTCGCCGGCCTCGAGACCGGCGGCTTCGTCTACGACGTCGAGACCGGCGTGCTCTCGCGCATCTGCTGAGGGATCAGCAGCTCGAAGCGCGCACCGTTTTCGCGCGGGTCGTAGACGAGATCCCCGCCGTGCGCCTGCGCGTACGCGCGCGCGATCGCGAGGCCGAGGCCGTGTCCGGTCTCGCCGCGGCCGCGCGCGAACCGGTCGAAGAGCCGCTCCTCGAGCTCCGTCGGGATGCCGGGACCGGCGTCCTCGACGGCGACGCGGAGGTGCCTGTCGCGGTGCCACGCCTCGACGCGAATCGGCGGCGCCCCGTAGCGCGCTGCGTTGACGACGAGGTTCGTGACGACGCGCTCGAGGACGAGGGGATCGACGATCGCTGCAAGGTCGTCGGGCACGTCGAGCTCGACCCCCTCGGTCACGGGCAACGCGCCGCTGACGACGTCCGAGAGCACCGCTCGCAGCACGATCGGACGCGGCTCGACCTTGATCGCGCGCGCGTCGAGGCGGGAGAGGTCGAGGAGCTCCTCCAGTAGGCGGCGGAGGCGCTCACCCTGCTCGACCCCGACGCGGACCAGCTCCTCGCGCAGGTCCTCGTCCAGCTCGGCGCCGCGCTCCGCGAGCGTCTTGAGCACGCCGTAGACGGCCGTCGCCGGCGTTCGCAGCTCGTGCGAGGCGATCGCGACGAAGTTGAGCTTGAGCTGGTCGAGCTGGACGGTCTCCTCGTGCAGGCGCGCCCGCTCGATCGCGATCGCGACCCGCTCGGCGACGATCTGCAGCAGCTCGATCTCCTCGCGCGTGAACTCGCGCCGGCTCAGCGAGCCGACGTGGAGGACGCCGAGCGACGTGCCGTTGACGAGCAGCGGAACCCCGAGCATCGACTTGATGCCCTTCTGCCGGAGGATCGGATTCCAGACCGGGAATTCGTCGACGTCGATCACGCGCGCCTCGCCCTCCGCAGCGACCCTCCCGGCGAAGCCTTGGCCGAGCGGGATGCGCACGCCCTGCTCGACCTCCTCCTCGATCCCGAGCGCCGCCCGCGCGACGAGCTCGTCCGTCTCCTCGTCGAGCAGCAGCACCGCGCAGGTGTCCGCCCGGACGATCTCGCGGATCCGCGGCAGCAGGACCGACAGGAGCTCGTCGACCTCGAGGTGCGCCAGCGCCGCGTCGGTGACGACCTGGACGTGCTCGATCCGCTGGCGGGCCGCCCGCTCGGCCTCGAACAGGCGAGCATGGTCGATCGCGAGCGCGGCGCGATCGCCGACGAGCTGCAGCAGCTCCACCTCGTCCTCCTCGAAATCGCGCGGGACGAGCGATCCGACGTGGAGGACGCCGCGGATCGCGCCCTCGACCACGAGCGGGACGCCGAGCATCGACTTGATTCCCTTCTGGCGCAGGATCGGGTTGAGCACATCGGCGTGGTCGACGTCGTCGAGGATCACGGGCCGCTTCTCCAGCGCGATCCGGCCGGCGAAGCCACCGCCGACGGGGATGCGCACGCCCTGCTCGACCTCCTCCTCGATCCCGAGCGCCGCGCGCGCGACGAGCTCGTCCGTCTCCTCGTCGAGCAGGAGGATCGCGCACGTATCGACGTCGAGCATCTGGCGCGTGCGGACGAGCAGCGCATCGAGTAACTGGTCGAGCTGAAGGTGCGCAAGGGCGGCGTCCGTTACCGACTGAAGCCGCCGGACATATTCGGCCGTGGAGGATGTCCCCGACCCCATGCACCGCTCTTGCCCCGAAAACGCGGAACTAAGCGCTGCGGCGAGCGAGAACCGCGGCAGCGAGGAGCAGCCCGGCGGCGACTTCGGCGATCCACACGGCGCGGAAGCGAATCGGGTCGACGCTGGCCCGCCGTGCGAGCGGCTCCAGGCAGAGCGCGGCCGCGGTGACGAGCGCGCCGAGCCACGCGCGCTTCGTCCTCCACTGCTGGCCGAACCAGCCGAAGAGCGGACCGGTGAAGAGCGCGCCGACGAAGACCGCGGGGTCGCTGATCACGAAGCCGCGCGCGTTCGCGAGGGTGTAGTGGGCGCCTTCGAGCGGGCTGTCCGTCATCAGGAAGTAGCCCGCGAGCGCGGCTCCCGTGCAGGCGAGACCGAGCAGCGCCGCGCGCCGCGGCGTCCTCTGCGTGGAACCGGCGACGAACGGGAGAACGAGCCAGGGAGCCGAGAGCAGGCTCACGTCGGCCGCCCACGGATGCGCGGAGAGACTCCCGAGGTACTGGTCGCCGGCCCCGAAGCCGGCGGACAGGACGAGCGCAATCGCGACCCCCATCGAGCGCGATCGCATCGCTATGCGCCGCTGCGGTCGATCAGCTCGATGCGGTAGTCGTCCGGGTCGCGGACGAAGCAGATCAGCGAGCCACCCTCGCGGACGCGGTACGGCTCCCGCTCCGGCTCGATGCCCTGAGCGGCGAGCTCCGAGAGCGCCCCAGCGAGGTCGTCGACGCCGACCGCGATGTGGCCGTAGCCTGTGCCGAGCTCGTACGTCCGCCCGTCGTGGTTGAACGTCAGCTCGAGCACCGAGTCCTGGCCGCCGATCCCGAAGAAGTAGTTTGTCGCCTCGAGCTGTCCGTCACGGACGATGTCCATGTCGCGCTCGAAGCGGAAGCCGAGCGCCTCGTAGAACGCGCGGCTGCGCTCCGGATCCGTGATCCGCACCATCGTGTGGAGGAACTCGGCCACGGCGGGATCCTACGAAAGGTCGGTGATCCTGCAGGCCACGTCCTCGTCCTCGTCGAGGTGGTAGCTCGCACAGATCCGGTGGTAGCCGTCGACGATCGTGAGCGGGACGTCCTTGCCGGCGCTCCCCCGCACGAGCAAGACGGGCGAGAGCTTCTTGCCGCTCGCGACCTTCTCCAGGTCGCGGCGCACCGCGGGGTCGTCGGGAGAGAGCAGGGGGAGCCGGCTCGCGCGCAGCAGATCCTTCGCCTTGCGGTCGACGGTCTGCTCGGAGCGGAGCCGCTCGACGGCGGCGGCGACCTTCTTCGGCGGCAGAACGAGGCTCAGGTAGTCGCTCGCGGCGGCGAAGTCATGCTGCTCGGGATCGTGCTGCCAATGCGCGGCCACGGACAGACGCTAGCCGGACCGCGCCCGTCGCCAGCGCGACGCCGCCGAGGATGAGGACGAGACCGACGAAGGCGTAGATCCCGAACCGCTCGCCGAGGAAGATCGAGCCGTAGGCGAGCGCGATCGGCGGCACGAGGTACGTGACGAGCGTCGCGTACGCCGGTCCGGCGGTCTGGATCAGCCGGAAGAAGAGGAGATATGCGACCGCGGTGCCGACGACGCCGAGCACGAGGATGGACGCGATCGTCTTCCCATGCCACATCCCCGCCGGAGCTTGGATGACGCCTGCAGGCAGCGACGCGATCGTCGCGACACCCGTCGAGGCGAGCGCGACGATCAGCGGAGGCGTGCCCCTGAGATGGCGGCCGGCGATGAGCGTGCCGATCGCATAACAGAGCGCCATTCCGACGACGGCGAAGGCGGCGAGCAGCTTCCCGTTCGGCTGCGCGCCGACGAGCAGCGCAACCCCGACGAAGCCGATCACGAGCCCGACGAGCTTCATCCCGCCGACCCGCGCCTCGCGGAAGAACGCGTAGGCGAACAGAGCGTTGAAGATCGGCACGGCTCCCTGGATGATCGAGGCGAGCCCGGAGTCGAGCCGCTTCTCGCCCCAGGAGAGGAGCCAGAAGGGCAGCGCCGTGTTGACGAGCCCGACCACCACGAGCCAGCGCCAGGCGGCACGCAGCTCCTCGAGCGTCCGCCGAGCGCCAAGCCGCGCGATCGCGACGACGGCGAGGACGACGGCCGCGGACCCAATCCGTCCGAAGATCAGAGTCGCCGGCGCGAGCTGCCGGTCGGCGATCTTGATCAGCATGAACGACGCGCCCCAGATGAGCGAGAGCACGACGAGCATCACGAACGGGCGGCGCATCACCATCTATCTAACGCAAACGACCTCCCGACTTGTGAGATTCCACCGAGGCCCCGGCTAGACTGACTCGCCTGACCGAGGTCGCCGCCCAGACGATCCATCGCACACTCGGTCTGACCGACTGGGAAGCGCGCCGCATCCGAGAGTTGCTCGGTCGCGAGCCGAACCATTTCGAGCTCGCGGTCTTCTCGCTCCTTTGGTCCGAGCACTGCGGCTACAAGCACTCCGCGCCGCTCCTGAAGCGGCTGCCGTCCGCCGGCGAGCGCGTCCTCCAGGGACCCGGCGAGAACGCGGGCGTGCTCGACCTCGGCGACGGGACGGCGGTCGCGTTCAAGGTCGAGTCGCACAACCATCCCTCGGCGGTGGAGCCGTTCCAGGGGGCGGCGACGGGAATCGGCGGGATCCTGCGGGACATCATCGCGATGGGGGCGCGGCCCGTTGCGCTGCTCGACGGCCTCTGGTTCGGCGAGCCGGACTTCGACTTCTGGCAGGCGGTGTCCGGGATCGGCCACTACGGCAACTGCGTCGGCGTGCCGAACGTCGGCGGGCAGACGGTCTTCGATCCCGCGTACGCCTCGAACTGCCTCGTCAACGCGATGTGCGTCGGGCTGGTCGACACCGATCGGCTGCGCTCGGCGAAGGCGAGCGGGCCGGGGAAGCTCGTCGTCCTCTACGGCGCGACGACCGGCCGCGACGGCATCGGCGGCGCATCCGTCCTCGCGAGCGCCGAGCTGAGCGAGGACGCCGCCGACAAGCGTCCCTCCGTCCAGGTCGGCGATCCCTTCACCGGCAAGAAGCTGATCGAGGTCTCGCTCGAGCTCGTCGAATCGGGTCTCGTCGAGTCGCTCCAGGACTGCGGCGCGGCCGGCCTGGCGTCGGCGCTCTCCGAGATGGCCGCCGGCGGCGCCGGCATCGACGTCCACCTCGACCGTGTGCCGTTGCGCGAGGAGGGCATGGAGCCGTGGGAGATCATGATCTCGGAGTCGCAGGAGCGGATGGTCGCCGTCGTCCGGCCGCAGATGCTCGGCGCTGTGCAGGAGGTCTGTGCGCGGTGGGAGTTGCCGTGCACGGCGATCGGCGAGGTGACCGGCTCCGGCTCGCTGCGGGCTCTCCACAGCGGCGAGGTCGTGGGGGAGATTCCCGCGCGGCTCCTGACGGACGAGTGCCCGCGCTACGAGGTCGAGCAGCGCGCCGAGCCGAAGCCGATTCGCCGCGTAGCCCGGCTGCAGTTCGACGTGCGGGAGGTGATCGAGCAGTACGACCACCTCGTCGGCTCGCGCACCGTGCGCCGGCCGGGGCTCGACGCCGCCGTCCTACGGCTGCGCCCGTCGCTGCAAGGGCTCGCGGTCGCGCTGCAAGGGCCGGCACTCGGCGAGACGGACGGCTTTCGCGCAGGCATCCAGGCGACCCTCGGCGCGGCGCGCAGCGTCGCCTGCGCCGGCGGTGAGCCGATCGGGCTCACCGACTGCCTCAACTTCGGCAATCCCGAGAAGCCGGAGATCGCCCACGAGCTCGCGCAGGCGATCGACGGGATCGCGATCGCGGCGGAGGCGCTCGGGATCCCCGTCGTCTCCGGCAACGTCTCGCTCTACAACGACGCGGACGGCGTCTCGATCCCGCCGACGCCGGTCGTCGGCTGCGTCGGCCTCGTCACCGACGTTCGCGCGGTGCCCGGCCGCTGGCGGCGCGGCGACGCCGTTCTCCTCGTCACCTCGCCCGACGGCTCGCTCGCGGCGGAGGCGGCGCTGACCCGCTTCCTCTGGAGGGCCGCACCGCATCTCAGCCTCTGCCACGACGTCGGCGGGACGGGGATCCGCGGAGCCCTCGCCGAGGCCGCGGCGTGGAGCGGCGGGCTCGAGGCGGACGTCGAGATCCCGGCGGAGTACGACTCGCGCCGTGGCGCCGCGATCCTCGCCTGCCGGCCCGACCGCGTGGCGAAGCTCGGCTCACGCGGCTTCGCCCAGATCGGCACGGTTCGCTGATGTGCGGCGTCTTCGGCGTCTACGCGCCCGGTCACGACGTCGCGCGGCTCACGTACTTCGGCCTCTTCGCGCTCCAGCATCGCGGCCAGGAGTCGGCCGGGATCGCCGTCTCGGAGGAGGGCCGGCTGACGGCGCTCCGCGACCTCGGGCTCGTCTCCCAGGTCTTCGACGAGCAGAAGCTCCACGGCCTGCGCGGCGAGGTCGCGATCGGCCACACGCGCTATTCGACGACCGGCTCCTCGCAGTGGGCGAACGCGCAGCCGCTCGTCCAGCACGGCCGCGCCCGCACCGTCGCGCTCGGCCACAACGGCAACCTCGTCAACGTCGGCGCGTTGCGGAACGAGCTGCGCGCGAACGGCGTCCGTCTCGGCACGACCTCCGACAGCGAGCTCGTCGCCGCGTTGATCGCGAACGACGAGGCGCCGCTCGCGGAGGCCGTCGCGAACGCGATGCAGCGGCTCGACGGCGCCTACTCCATCGTCGCGCTCTCGGAGGGACGGCTCGTCGCCTTCCGCGACGCCCACGGCTTCCGGCCGCTCGTGATCGGCAAGCTCGAGGACGCCTGGCTCGTCGCTTCGGAGAGCTGCGCCCTCGACCTCGTCGGCGCGGAAGTCGTGCGGGAGGTCGCGCCGGGCGAGCTCGTCGTCGCCGACGGCGACGGCCTCGCTGCGGTCCAGGCTCTCGCCCCTGCCGAGCGCCACGCGCTCTGCATCTGGGAGTACTTCTATCTCGCGCGCCCCGACTCCGTGCTCGAGGGCGTCGAGGTGCACGGCGCGCGCGTGCGCATGGGCGAGCGCCTCGCGCAGGAGGCGCCGGTCGACGCCGATCTCGTCCTGCCGATCCCGGACTCGGGCATCCCCGCCGCGATCGGCTTCGCGCGCGCCCTCGGGATCCCGTTCAGCGAGGGCCTGATCAAGAACCGCTATGTCCAGCGGACGTTCATCCAGCCGGGCCAGGAGCTGAGGAAGCAGGGGATCAGGCTTAAGTACCACCCCGTGGCCGAGGTGGCCGGCAAGCGCGTCGTCGCGGTCGACGACTCGATCGTCCGCGGCAACACGACCGAGCAGATCGTGCGGATGCTGTTCGAGGCGGGCGCGACGGAGGTGCACGTCCGCGTCTCCTCTCCACCGGTGATCGGCCAGTGCTTCTACGGGATCGACCTCGCCGACCCGTCGGAGATGATCGCGTCCTCGCGGACCGTCGAGGAAGTGCGCAAGCACATCGGCGCGACGTCCCTCGCCTACCTCTCGCACGACGGCCTGGTGGAGGCGACGCAGCGGCCGGCCTCCGCCCTCTGCCGCGCCTGCCTCACCGGTGACTACCCGACCGACGTTCCCGCCGAGGCCGCGAAGCACCGCTTCGAGCCCGCGCGGGCGTGATCCGGGCCGCGACGCGCGCGCGTGCTTGGCACGATGAGTTGCGGTGCAGCTCTTCCACTACCACCTCGTCACGAGCCGCGTCCGCGAGGTCGAGGCGCGCTACATCGGAAAGCTCGCGTTCGATCTCGTCGCGCGCCATGGGCGCATCGGCGAGGACCTGACCTCGTACGAGCCGGGCGTCTCCTGGAGCGAGCTCGACGCGCTCGGCTTCAAGCTCCGGCTGACCGAGCTCGAGAGGGGCGCAGTCAACGTCGTCGTCCAGCCGGGCCAGTGGCCCGTGCCGCGCGTCGACCACATCGGCTTGGTTCTCGACGAGGAGGAGTTCGAGACGACACTCGAGCGCGCGGAAAGGGACGGCCTCCGCGTGCAGGAGCACGGGGGCCGGCGGACGTTCGTCTCCACAAATGCGGGCTACCGGCTCGAGGTCCACCCGCCGCGCGAGTGGATCGACGAGCTGCTCGGCCGGCACGACCTCCTGCAGCTCTCCGAGCTGCACCTCAAGGCCGAGGATCCCGCCGTCAAGGCGAAGGCGCTTGCGCAGATCCTCGACGTCCCGCGGCGCGGCAACGACGTGGAGATCGGCGACACGCTCGTCAGCTTCGTCCGCGGCGGCCCGCAGGGCAGGCCGGAGCTGTTCGGCGAACTGTTCGTTTAGGACACGTCCGGTACCAGGTTCCGACAGGTCTGGTTCGGACATGGTGCGAGTGGACGTGCCGCGGCGAGCAAGCAGCTTGGCTCCACGAGATGGCCAGATCAGCCAGTGCCTGCCGGAGCCACGTCCGGAACCAGGTTCCGGACTTGTTCGTTCGCGACATGTCTGGTCGGACGGTGGGTGGCCGCCCTAGACTCGGCGTCGTGGGGGAGGACGGACGCACCTACGACAGCGCCGGCGTCTCGCTCGCCACAGCCGACGCGGTCGTCGCGCGGCTCCGCGCCGCGGTTGAGTCGACCGGCGCAACGGGATTCGGGCAGTTCGCGGCGCTCCATCCGCTCGGCGACGGGCGGTGGCTGGCCGCATCCACCGACGGCGTCGGCACGAAGCTGATCCTCGCGCGGCAGCGCGGTGCGCTGCGGGCCTGCGGCGCCGATCTCGCCGCGCACTGCATCAACGACGTGATCACGTGCGGCGCCGAGCCCCTCGTCCTCCTCGACTACGTCGCCGCGAGCCGGATCGACCTCGCCGAAGTCGCGGAGCTCGTCGAAGGAGCAGCGGACGTCTGCCGCGAGGCCGGCGTCGCGCTGATCGGCGGCGAGACGGCCGAGCTGCCCGGGATCTACCGCGAGGGCGAGCTCGACTTCGCCGGCACTTGCGTCGGCGTCGCGGAGCAACCGCTCGACGGCTCCGCGATCGAGCCCGGAGACGCCGTCGTCGGCTTCCCCTCGGCCGGCGTCCACGCCAACGGCTTCACCCTCGTCCGGCATGTGCTCGAGGAGGAGGACTACGCAGGAGACGACCTCCTCGCCCCGACTCGCCTCTACCTCGACGTCGTCCGACGCCTGCGCGGCCGCGCGCGCGCCTTCGCCCATGTCACCGGCGGCGGGATCCTCGGCAACCTCGAGCGCGTCCTCCCGGCCGGCCGCCGCGCGCAGATCGACTGGGACTCCTGGGAGCGTCCGCCGGTCTTCGCCTGGCTCGCGCGCCACATCGCCGAGGACGAGCTCCGCCGCGTCTTCAACCTCGGGATCGGCTTCTGCGCCGTCGTGCCCAAGCCGGAGCCGGACGAGCTCGTGATCGGCCGCGTCCTGTGATCGGCGTGCTCGTCAGCGGCGAGGGAACGAACCTCCAGGCGCTGCTCGACGCCGGGCTCCCGGTCGTCGCGATCGCGACCAATAAACGCAACGCGCCGGCGCTCGCGCGCGCCGGCTCGATCCCCGTCGCCGCATTCGCGCTCGACGAGCACTCCGACCGCGCCAACCGCGACGAGGCGATGGCGGACTGGCTCGAAGAGCACGGCGTCCGCCTGGTCGTCCTCGCCGGCTACATGCACCTGCTCACACCGGCGTTCCTCGACCGCTTCCCCGGCGCCGTCGTCAACGTCCACCCGTCGCTCCTGCCGGCGTTCCCCGGCGCGCACGCGGTGGAAGAGCAGCTCGCCGCGGGCGTCGAGGAGTCGGGCGCCACGGTCCACCTCGTCGACGAGGGCGTCGACTCCGGCCCGATCCTGCGGCAGGAGCGCGTACCCGTCCTTGCCGGCGACACGCCGGAGACGCTGCACGAGCGGATCAAGACGGTCGAGCATCGCCTGCTGCCCGAGGTGGTGAGGGAACTGTGCGCGCGCTGATCTCGGTCTGGGACAAGTCCGGCTTGGACGAGTTCGCCCGTGGGCTCCACGAGCTCGGCTGGCAGCTCGTCGCGAGCGGGAAGACAGCGACTGCGCTCGAGTCCATCGGCCTGCCGGTGGAGCGTGTCGAGACGCTGACCGATTCCCCCGAGATGCTCGGCGGCCGCGTCAAGACGCTCCACCCGCGCGTCCACGCCGGGATCCTCGCCCGCCGCGACGACGCGGGCGACATGGCGACGCTCACGGAGCACGGCATCGAGCCGTTCGACCTCGTCTGCGTCAACCTCTACCCCTTCGAGGGCGTGGCGGCCCGCAAAGGCACGACGGAGGCGGAGGCGGTGGAGATGATCGACATCGGCGGGCCGTCGATGCTCCGCGGTGCGGCGAAGAACTTCGCCCACGTTGCGCCCGTCTGCCGGCCCGACCAGTACGGGCCGCTCCTCCAGGAGCTGCGCGCGAGCGGCGAGCTCTCGCTCGAGACCCGGCGCCGACTCGCCGCCGAGGCGTTCTCCCACACAGCCGCGTACGAGGCGGCGGTCTCGACGTGGTTCAACGCGACCGACCCGTTCCCCGACTCGCTCGTCATCTCGCTCGACAAGGCACACGAGCTGGCGTACGGAGAGAACCCGCACCAGCGCGCGGCGTACTACGCCGAGCGCGGCGCCCGCCGCCACCTCCTCTCCCGCGTCAGGCAGCTGCACGGAAAGGAGCTCTCGTTCAACAACCTCAACGATCTCTCCGGCGCCCGCAGCCTCGCCCGCGAGTTCGCGCTGCCGGCATGTGTGATCGTCAAGCACGCGAACCCGTGCGGCGCCGCCGTCGGAGCGACGCTCGAGGAGGCCTACGACAAGGCACTCGCCTGCGACCCGACCTCCGCCTACGGCGGCGTCGTCGTCCTCAACCGCGAGGTCGAGGCGCCGCTCGGCGAGAAACTCGCGGAGCAGTTCGTCGAGGTCCTCTTCGCGCCGGGCTACACAGATGACGCGCTCGCCGCGCTGCAGCGGAAGAAGAACACACGCATCCTCCTCGACAGCGAGCGGCGCGCCGGCGAGCCGGGCGAGCGGAGCTACAAGCGCGTGCTCGGAGGAATGCTCGTCCAGGACTCGGATTCCGAGATCGAGGAGCGCGAGGGCTGGGAGGTCGTCGCCGGCGAGGTCGAGGACGCGCAGTGGGGCGACCTCGTCTTCGCGTGGCGCGTGTGCAAGCACGTCGCCTCGAACGCGATCGTGCTCGCGAAGGATCTGGCCACGATCGGGATCGGCGCCGGCCAGATGAGCCGCGTCGACGCCGTCCGGATCGCCGTCGAGAAGGCCGCGGAGTTCGGCCACGACGCGCACGGCTCGGCCCTCGCGTCCGACGCGTTCTTCCCCTTTGCCGACGGCCCGCAGATCGCGCTCGACGCTGGAGCGACGGCGATCGTCCAACCGGGCGGATCCCGCCGCGACGACGAGGTGGTCGCCGCGGTGGAGAAGGCCGGAGCCGCGATGGTCTTCGCGGGGCGAAGGCACTTCCGGCATTAGTAGGGTCCGCTCCGTGGAAGCGTCCGGACCGGACCCTCGCCGCTGGCTCGCGCTCGCGCTCGTCTGCGTCGCCTTCTTCATGACGGTGCTCGACGTCTCGATCGTCAACGTCGCGCTGCCGTCGATCGGGCGCGCTCTCCATTTCTCCTCGACCGGGCTGCAATGGGTGATCACCGCTTACGCGATCACGTTCGGCGGCTTCCTCCTGCTCGGCGGTCGGGCCGGAGACATTCTCGGCCGCAAGCGGATGTTCCTCGTCGGCGTCGCGCTGTTCTCGCTCGCCTCGCTCGTCTGCGGACTCGCCGGCTCGACGGGCGTGCTCATTTCCGCCCGCGCGGTTCAGGGGCTCGGCGCGGCGATCGTCTCGCCCGCGACGCTGTCGATCATCACGACAACCTTCGAGGAGGGCGCCGAGCGGAACAAGGCGCTCGGGATCTGGGGCGCGATGGGCGGCAGCGGCGCCGCCGCGGGCGTCCTCTTCGGCGGGCTGCTCACCCGTTACGCGGGGTGGGAGTGGATCTTCTTCGTCAACGTCCCGGTCGGCGCGCTCGTGCTCGCGCTGACGCCGCGCATCGTCCGCGAAAGCCGCGCACCCGACATCGCACGCGACTTCGACGTCGTCGGCGCCTCGTCGGTGACCGGCGGTCTGGCCCTGCTCGTCTACGCGATCTCGAAGGCGCCGGTCGACGGCTGGGGCAACGCGACGACGATCGCGCTGCTCGTCGCCGCCGCAGTGCTCATCGGCTTCTTCGTCTTCTGGGAGACGCGGGTCGAGAACCCGCTCATGCCCCTCTCGATCTTCCGCATCCGCACGCTGGCGGGCGCGAACGTCGTCGGCCTCCTGCTCGGCGCCTCGATCTTCGCCGACTTCTTCCTCCTGACCCTCTACGTGCAGTACGTGCTGCACTACTCCGCCTTGAAGACGGGGATCACGTTCCTCGCGACCGCGGGGACGGTGGTCGTCGTCGCCGGTCTCGCCCAATGGCTGGCAACGCGCCTCGGGCCGAAGCCGGTCATGGTGATCGGGCTCGCGCTCAACACCGGAGCGTTGGTCTGGTACGCGCAGATTCCCGTGCACGGGACGTACTCCGGCAACCTGGTCGGCGGCTACGTCATGTTCGGCTTCGGCCTCGCGTTCGCCTTCATCCCCGTCTCGATCGCGGCGCTCGCGGGGGTGGGCCCGCGGGAGGCGGGTCTTGCCTCGGGACTGCTCAACACGGCGCAGCAGGTCGGCGGCGCGATTGGGATCGCGATCGCCTCGAGCGTCGCCGTGTCGCACGCGACGCATCTCCTGCGGACCGGCCATTCGCAGGCTGCCGCCCTGACCGGCGGCTACGCGCTCGCGTTCTGGGTGATCGCGGGGATCTCCGCGGCCGGAGTCCTCGCCGCCCTCGTTCTCGTGAAGAACGAGATCCCGACCGTCGCGGAGCCGCTCGCCTCGGGGGCCTAGAGAGTCCCGAAGCGCATGGATGCCGTCGAGGCGTTCGCGGAGCTGGCCCGCGACTATTGCGAGACGGTCGACCGCGCTGCGGAGCTCGGTCGCGACCTCTTCCTCGACACGATCGAGCCGAAGATCGCGCGGCTCTATGCCGCCGGTGCCGAGCTCGGCAGCCCGTTCGCGTTCAAGGACGAGGACGGCTACGAGGCGCCACCGTTCCGGGATCACTCGATCCATACGCGGCTTTCGGAGCTACTTGGGCACGACGCAGAGTCCAGCCTTCCTTTGGAGATAAGCCTGAGTGTCTCCCTTGGCGACACGTACCACGATCTACGATCGGGCCTCGCGGCGTTTGAAGACGGACACCGCGAAGCAGCCGCCTACGAGTTCGCGTTTGGCTTTCGGGAACATTGGGGCTATCACGCCTGGGAGGCCCTGGCCGCGATCCATTCCCGTCGTTTTCCGTACCACCACTAGGCTTCCGGCCGATGGCGCGCGAATATCCGAACATCCTCGAGCTCGTCGGGGACACGCCGATCGTTCGGCTCGAACGGCTTTCGCCGCCCGGCCACGCGCGCATCATCGCGAAGCTCGAGCACCTCAATCCCGGCGGCTCGGTGAAGGACCGGATCGGCTTGGCGATGATCGAGGCGGCCGAGCGCGACGGGAAGCTCAAGCCCGGCGGGACGATCGTCGAGCCCACCTCGGGAAACACGGGAGCGGGCCTCGCGATCGCGGCGGCGCTCAAGGGCTACCGCTGCATCTTCGTGATGCCCGACAAGATGAGCCAGGAGAAGATCTCGATGCTCCGCGCGTACGGCGCCGAGGTCGTGATCACGCCGACGGCGGTCGACCACGAGTCGCCCGAGTCGTACTACTCCGTCTCGTCGCGCCTCGCCGAGGAGATTCCGGGCGGCTTCAAGCCCGACCAGTACTCGAACATGGCGAACCCGCAGGCGCACTACGACGTCACGGCGCCCGAGATCTGGGAGCAGACCGGCGGCGAGATCGACGCGATCGTCACGTCCGTCGGCACGGGCGGGACGATCTCCGGCATCGGGCGCTGGTTCCACGAGAAGAAGCCCGAGGTGAAGATCGTCGGCGTCGACCCGGAAGGCTCGATCTACACCGCGAAGGACGAGTCGGAGCTCCATCCGTATCTCGTCGAGGGAATCGGCAAGGACATGTGGCCGGACACGATCGACCTGACCGTCGTCGACGAGTGGATCAAGGTCTCCGACCGCGACTCGTTCCTCGTGGCGCGGCGCATGGCCCGAGAGGAGGGCATCCTCGCCGGCGGCTCCGCCGGATCGACGCTCTGGGGCGCGATCGAGGTCGCGAAGCGCCTGCCCGCCGACGCGACCGTCCTCGCGATCATCCCGGACACCGGCCGCTCCTACATGTCGAAGTTCTACGACGACAACTGGATGCTCGAGCACGGGTTCGTCGAGCGGCAGGCGCCCCTGCCGACCGTGGAGGAGCTGCTGCACGCGAAGCACGGCGGCGAGGTACCCGAGTTCGTGACGATCGCGGCGCACGCGAAGATCGGCGAGGGGATCGACACGATGCAGCGCTACGGGATCTCGCAGCTCCCGGTCGTGCGCGACGGGCAGTGCGAGTCGCTCGCGGACGTGATCGGCTCCCTCCAGGATCGCGCTCTGCTCGAGCGCGTGTTCGGCAACCCGGACGCGGTGCACGAGGACGTCGCCGCGGCGATGCAGCCTCCCCTCGCGGCGGTCGAGGCGTCGGCGACGCTCGACGAGGTGTTCGCGACGCTGACCGGCGGGACGAACGCGGTCGTCGTGGCGCGCGAGGGAAAGCCGGTCGGAGTGCTGACGAGGAGCGATCTCCTCGACTTCCTGGCGCACCGGCGCTGATCCACGCGCGCAGAGTGGAACCGAGAGCCCCAGCGCGCTAGCGTCTGGCCATGATCGCCTGCGCGCAATGCGGGTTCGAGAACGCCCCCGGCCGCAAGTTCTGCGGCGGCTGCGGGATCCCGCTCGCCGTCACGTGCCCGTCGTGCGGCGCCGCGAACGAGCCGGGCGCCCGCTTCTGCGGCGAATGCGGTGCCGCGCTCACCGCGGATGCGCCCGCTCCTGCGGCTCCGGCCCCGACTCCCGGCGCGACCGCCGAGCGTCGTCTCGTCTCCGTCCTCTTCGCCGACCTCGTCGGCTTCACCCCGCTCTCGGAATCGCGGGATCCGGAGGAGGTGCGCGAGCTTCTCTCCCGCTACTTCGACCGCTGCCGGCGCCTGATCGAGATCTACGGCGGCACGGTGGAGAAGTTCATCGGCGACGCCGTCATGGCCGTGTGGGGAACCCCGGTCGCGCAGGAGGACGACGCGGAGCGCGCCGTGCGGACGGCACTCGACCTCGTCGCGGCCGTCTCGGCGCTCGGCGAGGAGGTCGGTGCCGAGCTGAAGGCGAGGGCGGGCGTCCTCACGGGCGAAGCCGCCGTCACGCTCGACTCCAAGGCAGAGAGCATGGTCGCCGGCGACCTCGTCAACACGGCCGCACGGATCCAATCCGCTGCCGAGCCGGGCACCGTGCTCGTCGGCGAGACGACGAAACGGTCGAGCGACGCGGCGATCGCGTACGAGGAGGCCGGCTCCTTCGAGCTGAAGGGCAAGAGCGAGCCGGTGGCGCTCTACCGCGCCGTGCGCGTCACGTCGAAGGTCGGAGGCGCACAGCGGGCGGGGGAGCTCGAGCCGCCGTTCGTCGGCCGCCAGCGCGAGCTCAACCTCGTCAAGGACCTCTTCCACGCGACGGGCGACGAGGGGAAGGCGCAGCTCGTCTCCGTCGTCGGGATCGGCGGGATCGGCAAGTCGCGGCTCGCCTGGGAGTTCGAGAAGTACATCGACGGCCGCGCGGACCTCATCTACTGGCACCGCGGCCGCTGTCTCGCCTACGGCGACGGCGTCGCGTACTGGGCGCTCGCAGAGATGGTGCGGATGCGCGCGCTCATCTCCGAGGAGGATTCCGCCGAGGAGGCCACCGCGAAGCTCACGGCGATGCTCGACGAGTGGGTGCCCGATGCGGACGAGCGTGCCTGGGTGGAGCCGCGGCTCGCGCAGCTGCTTGGCATCGCGCAGCAGGCGACCGACGAGCGGCAGAACCTCTTCTCCGCCTGGCGGCTCTTCTTCGAGCGGCTCGCGGCGCGAGGGCCGGTCGTCCTCGTCTTCGAGGATCTGCAGTGGGCCGACGCGAGCCTGCTCGATTTCGTCGACCACCTGCTCGACTGGTCGCGCTCGCATCCGATCTTCGTCCTCGCGCTCGCGCGGCCCGAGATCGCCGACCGGCGACCCGGTTTCGGCGCCGGCGGCCGTAGCGCGACGACGCTCTCGCTCGAGCCGCTCCCGGAGTCCGCGATGGCCGAGCTGCTGGACGGCTTCGTCCCCGGGCTGCCGCGCGAGCTGCACGCGCAGATCCTCGAGCGGGCGGAGGGAGTCCCGCTCTACGCGGTCGAGACGGTGCGGATGCTGCTCGACCGGGGCTTGCTCGCGCGCGAGGGCGACGTCTACCGGCCGACAGGCCCGATCGACGCGCTCGAGGTTCCCGAGACGCTGCACGCGCTCGTCGCCGCCCGGCTCGACGGCCTCTCGCCGGAGGAGCGGCGCGTGCTGCAGGACGCGGCCGTCCTCGGCAAGAGCTTCACGAAGAGCGGCCTGGGCACGCTCTCGGGGCTCGACGAGGAGACGGTCGAGCAGCTTCTCGCCTCGCTCGTCCGGAAGGAGGTGCTCTCCGTCCAGGCGGACCCGCGCTCGCCGGAGCGAGGCCAGTACTCGTTCCTCCAGGACCTGCTCAAGCGGATCGCGTACGACACGCTGTCGAAGCCGGAGCGGAAGGCGCGCCACGTCGCCGCGGCCGAGTACCTCGAGGGAGTTGCGACTGCGGCCGAGTCGGAGTTCGTCGAGGTGATCGCAGCCCACTACCTCGACGCGTACGAGGCTGCGCCGGAAGCCGACGACGCGCCGATTCTGCGCGCGAAGGCCGCCGCGCAGCTGACTCTCGCCGGCGAGCGGGCGGCGTCTCTCGCGGCGAGCGAGGAGGCGCAGCGGTACTTCGAGAAGGCGGCGGCCCTCGAGGACGACGATCTCGTCTGCGCGCGTTTGCTCGAGCGGGCCGGTTTCGCGGCTTTCGCCTCCACGCGTCACGCCGCGTCGGTCGAGCTGCTCGACCAGGCGGTCCGGCTCTACAACGCAGGGGGCGAGACGCACGCGGCGGCGCGCGTCACCGCGCAGCTGGGCCTGTACATGTGGCGGGGCGGTGACCTGCAGGGCGGAGCCGACCGGCTCGCGGAGGCGCTCGAGGTGCTCGCCGACGACGAGCCCGACGCCGAGATCGCCGACCTCATCTCGACGTTGGCCCGCCTGAACTACTTCCTCGGCGAGCCCGACATCGCCGGCCAGCGGATCGAGCGCGCCCTCGAAATCGCCGAGGCGCTGCCGGCCTACGAGGTGCTCGCCGATGCGCTCAACACGAAGCACCTCCTCCTCCTCGTGGGCGGACATTTCGAGGAAGCGACGGCGCTGATCGAACGCGCACTTGCGCTCGGACGCGAGCACGACATGGGCATGACGCTGCTCCGGGCGATCAACAACTACGCCGTTCTGCTCGGCCTGCGGGCACGGGTCAGGGAGATCGACGCCGTGGCGAGGGAAGGAGAGGAGCTCGCGCTGCGCCTGGGCTTGCGTGAGCAGGAGCAGCAGATGGTCAGCTCCCGCACGTTGGCCGCGTGGCTGCTCGGCGACTGGGAGCTGTGCGATTCGCTCGTCGAGCGCTTCACCGCGGGGGGGACGTATCCGGCCATGTTCCGGGCCCTGACGACCATCCTCCCGGCGTGGCCGAGAGGCCAGCTCGAGAGAGCCCGCGACGCACTCGCCGAATGCGAGCCCCTGCTGCGGCAATCCGACGACGCGCAGATCGAGGCGTCTCTCCTCCACCTCCAGGGCCTCGTCCTCCTCACGGAGGGGCGCGCAGCCGAGGCTGCGGCGCTGATCCGCCGGTCGCAGGAGGCGTTGTCCCGGGTCGACGCGCACGTCTACACGCTCGTCTGGGGCAGCGAGCTCGAGGCGCTCGCCGACGCAGGCGACACCGACGGCCTGGAGGAACGCCTCGCCGATCGAGACCGGATGGCCGCTGTCGAGCGGACGCCGTACGTCGAGGCGCTCCACGCCCGCTTCCGGGGCCGGCTGCTCGGGCTGCGCGGGGACTCGGCGGGCGCCGCGGAGGCGCTCGAGACCGCGGCCCGGATCTTCGCCGCGGAAGGGCTGCGTTTCTACGAGGCGGCCTCGCTCGTCGAGCTCGCGGAGGTGCAGGGCGGTCCGGTCGCGGCGGACGCGCGCGCGACCCTCGAGCGCCTGGACGCGAAGCCGTGGCTCGAGCGTGCCGACGCCGCGGAGCGCGCGGTGGCGGTCTGATGGTCGCCTGCGGCCAATGCGGGTTCGAGAACCCCGCGGGCCGCAAGTTCTGCGGCGGCTGCGGCGCTCCGCTCGCGGTCACGTGCGCAGCCTGCGGCGCGGCAAACGATCCCGGGATGCGCTTCTGCGGCGAGTGCGGCGTCCCCCTGAGCGACAAGACGCCGGCCGCCGCAGCACCGCCGCCGCCGAGCACCGCCGAGCGACGGCTCGTCTCCGTTCTCTTCGCCGACCTCGTCGGCTTCACGCCGCTCACGGAATCGCGAGACCCGGAGGAGGCGCGCGAGCTCCTCTCCCGCTACTTCGACACGTGCCGCCGGCTGATCGAGATCTACGGCGGGACGGTGGAGAAGTTCATCGGCGACGCGGTCATGGCCGTGTGGGGGACACCGACGGCGCAGGAGGACGACGCCGAGCGCGCCGTCCGCGCCGCGTTGGATCTCGTCGGAGCGGTCGCTGCCTTAGGCGAAGAGGTGGATGCGCCCGAGTTGCGCGCCCGCGCGGGTGTCCTCACCGGCGAGGCGGCGGTCAATCTCGCGGCCGAGGGCGAGGGGATGGTCGCCGGAGATCTCGTCAACACCGCGGCTCGCGTGCAGTCGGGGGCGGCTCCCGGAACGGTGCTCGTCGGCGACGCGACCCGTCGCGCGACCGCGGCGGCGATCGCGTACGAGCCGGCGGGCGAGCACGAGCTGAAGGGGAAGGCCGAGCCGGTCTCGCTCTTCCGGGCGCTGCGGGTCACGTCGATCCGCGGCGGTGCGAGGGGGACGGGCGAGTTCGAGCCGCCGTTCGTCGGACGCAACCGCGAGCTGCGCCTGGTCAAGGAGGTCTTCCATGCCTCGGCGGAGGAGCGGAAGGCGCATCTCGTCTCCGTCGTCGGGATCGCCGGGATCGGCAAGTCCCGCCTGGCCTGGGAGTTCGAGAAGTACATCGACGGCCTGGTCGACAACATCCTCTGGCATCGCGGCCGCTGCCTCGCCTACGGCGACGGCGTCGCCTACTGGGCGCTCGCCGAGATGGTGCGGATGCGCGCGCGGATCGCGGAGGAGGACGCGCCCGACGCGGCACGCGCAAAGCTCGGCGCGATGCTCGAGCAGCAGATCGCGGACGCGGACGAGCGGACGTGGCTCGAGCCGCGCCTCGCCCATCTGCTCGGTCTTGCGGAGGATGCGTCGGGCGACCGCCAGGATTTCTTCTCCGCCTGGCGGCTCTTCTTCGAGCGTCTCGCCGAGGAGAACCCCGTCGTGCTCGTCTTCGAGGATCTGCAGTGGGCGGACTCGGCGCTGCTCGACTTCGTCGAGTACCTCCTCGAATGGTCGCGCGCGCAGCCGATCTTCGTGCTCGCGCTCGCCCGTCCGGAGCTCGCCGAGCGGCGGCCGGGCTTCGGATCCGGCGGCCGCAATGCGACCACGCTCTCGCTCGAGCCGCTCTCCGCTGCGGCGATGGAGGAACTGCTCGAGGGCTTCGTCCCCGGCCTTCCGGACGAGCTGCGCACGCGGATTCTCGAGCGCGCCGAGGGAGTTCCCCTCTACGCGGTCGAGACGGTGCGGATGCTGCTCGACCGGGAGCTGCTGGCGCGCGAGGGCGACGTCTACCGGCCGACGGGCGAGATCGAGGCGCTCGACGTTCCGGAGACGCTGCACGCGCTCGTCGCCGCACGCCTCGACGGCTTGTCGGCCGAGGAGCGGCGCATGCTGCAGGACGCAGCCGTGCTCGGCAAGAGCTTCACGAAGCTGGGCCTGTCCGCGCTCTCCGGCCTGGCCGAGCCGGAGCTCGATCCGCTCCTCGCCTCTCTCGTGCGCAAGGAGGTGCTCTCGGTGCAGGCCGACCCGCGTTCGCCCGAGCGCGGCCAGTACGCCTTCCTCCAGGACCTGCTGAAGCAGATCGCCTACGAGACTCTCGCGCGGGCTGACCGGAAGGCGAAGCATCTTGCGGCGGCCGAGTACCTCGAGGAAGCGTCGGCGGGCCCCGAGCAGGAGCTGATCGAGGTGGTCGCTTCCCATTACGTCGACGCATACGAGGCGGCGCCCGACGCCGAGGATGCGGCGGCGATCCGCCGCAAGGCGGCAGAGAGACTCGCGCTCGCCGGCGACCGTGCCGCCTCGCTCGCGGCGACTGCCGAGGCGCAGCGCTACTTCGAGAGGGCGGCGGGTCTGGCAGAGGAGCCCCTTTGGCAGGCGGAGCTGCTCGAGCACGCGGGCCGGCAAGCCCAGGTCGGCGGGCGCTTTCCCGAGGCTCTGGCCCTCTACGAGCGCGCGATCGAGCTCTTCCGGAGCGAAGGCGAGCTGCGACGGGTCGCCCACGTCACCTCGAGCCTCGGCTTCACGATGTGGTTCTCCGGCGACATTGCCGGCGGAGCCGACCGGCTGGAGGAAGCGTTTGCAGCGCTCGCCGACGAGGAGCCCGGGCCCGAGCTCGCCGAGCTCGCCGAAGCGCTCGGGAGGCTGCGCGGGTTCCTCGGAGACTGGGGCGCGGCGGAGGAACGGATCGACCGCGCGCTCGAGATCGCCGAAGCGCTCTTCGTCCCCGCGGTACTCGTCAATGCCCTCAACACGAAGGGCCTGCTCGTCGAGCGGTCGGGCAGACATCAGGAGTCGCTCGCGCTGTTCCGGCACGCGAACGAGCTCGGTCGCCTGTACGCGCCCGGCGAGCCGTACGATCGCGCGCTCCACAATCTCTCCCATACGCTCAACTCCCACGACCGCTTCGCCGAGGCGATGGAGATCCAGCGTGAGCTGATGGAGCGCTCGCGCCGCCAGGGGAATCCCGTACAGGAGCAGCGATCGCTGGCCCATTACGCCTACAGCCGCTGGATGCTCGGCGCGCCCGACGCGTACGACCCCGCCGATTACACGACCTCCGATCAGCACGTGACCGAAGGGCGCCTGACCGCCGCCGTTCGCGTCGCCCTGAACCGCGGAGACGTCGCGGCCGCCAGGGCAGCGCTCGACGAGCACTCGCGGCTGCGTGACTCGGACGAGACGCAGATGCAGATCGGCTTTCGCTGCCTGGAGGCCGAGATTCTTCGCACCGAGGGCCGCGCCGTCGAAGCCGTCGCCTCGGCCCGTACGGGGCTGGAGGTGTATCCCTATCCGCTCCACCCGTTCTACAAGCTGACCTGGTTCGAGGCCTGCGAGGCGGCGCTCGACGTGGCCGACCCCGATCAGGTCGAGGAAGCGCTCGCGCTGTTCGAAGCGCACGCGCCGTCGAGCCGCACGCCGCTGGTCGCGGCGCAGGACACGCGCTTCCGGGGCCGGCTTCTCGCCCTGCGCGGTAACCGGGACGACGCGGTCGAGACCCTGGCGAGCGCCGCCGAGCTCTTCCGCGAGCTCGGGACTCCGTACTTCCGCGCGATCACGCTCGTCGAGCTGGCCGAGCTGGGCCCCGACGACGCGCCCGCGCTGCTCGCCGAGGCGCGGGAGATCTTCGAGCGGCTCGGCGCGGTGCCCTGGGTCGCCCGGGTGGACGGGCTCGAGCGCGCGGTGACGGTCTAGGCCGTCGCTAGTCTCCCGGGATGGCCGTCGACAGGCTCGAATCCCTCCTCCGCGGCGCGTTCCCCGACGCGGGCGAGTTGCGCGTGGAGGATCGCACCGGCGGCGGCGACCATTTCCAGGTGACCGTCGCGAGCCCGCGCTTCGAGGGGATGTCGCTCCTCGACCAGCACCGGCTCGTCAACGACGCGCTCGCGGAGCCGCTCCGCGACGGCACCATCCACGAGCTTCGGATCAAGACGAAAGGAACGGGATGAGCGAGGTTGGCGACCGCATCAAGCAGGTGATCGACGAGGAGCCGGTGGCGCTCTTCATGAAGGGCACGCCGCAGTTCGTGATGTGCGGGAACTCGGGCCGGGCGCTCGAGGCGCTGCGGGCGGCGGGCGCGCCGGTGACGGCAGTGGACATCCTCCCCGATCCGTCGATCCGGCAGGAGCTCTCGGAGCTGTCCGGCTGGCCGACGATCCCGCAGGTGTTCGTGGGCGGCGAGCTCGTCGGCGGCGCGGACATCACGCAGGAGCTGGCCGAGAGCGGCGAGCTGAAGCGGCTCCTCGAGGAGAGGCTCGGAGCGGAATACGCGACGGGCGAGGAGCGCGTCGTCGACGTGCTCAGCGGCGTGGCGTAAAGCGCACGCCGAGCAGGTGCTGCACGCGTCCGGCGAAGCCGTCCTTCCCGGAGCGCGCGTCGATGAGCGAGTCCTGCGGAGTACCGCCGATCGTGAAGAGGATCGTGTCGCAGTTCGTCGCCTGTGCCGCCGGCACGACGGCGCTCGCAAGCATCCGGCCGCTCCTGGACAGGAAGGAGAAGCTCACGCGTGCGGCGATCGTGGCGAAGCACGAAACGAACGGGCCGGGCTGGTAGACCTTGAGCGCGTCGAACCAGCGCACGATGCGCGCGACCTTCGCCGGATCGGTGACGTGCACGGCGACGCCGCCGCCCTGAATGTCGATCGTACGGACGCCCGCGGGGACAACCTCGCTCGGCGAGCGCGGATACACCCAGGACACGCCCGCATCGAGCCTGAACAGCGTCCCGCCGTCATTCGGCTCGACGACGACGGTTACCGCTTGCTGCGGAGACCCGTTCACGGTCGGAGCGTCGAATGTCTCGCCGGCCCAGCCGTCCGGGCTCGATCCCAATCCAGACCGGCGAAGGTCCGCCGGCACGTACCGTTTCTCGAAGGCGATCACGTCCTTCCCCGAGCCGGGGACGATCCACAGGGAGTATCGGTCGGCGGTCATCGCGACGATCGACACGCCGAGCCCTGCCTGGTTGAGGCGGTCCGATCTCGCAAGCGCGCCGGTGAACCTGACGGCTCCGGGCGGAAGCGGAATGCGGTCGAGCAGCTTCTGCGCCTCGCGTTCCGCCTGCCGCTCCCGTTGATTCGCGAGCGGCGTGACGCTCGACCTCGGCACATGCGGCCGGTAGTCGATGGCGTATGAGCCGATCGTATGGCTGCTTCCGCAGGCGGTGAGCAGCGCGACGACGCCGATCCCGAGCAGCCGCTTCATCTCTTCTCGAGCAAGGTGACGCCGAGGAGATGCTGCACGCGGTAGACGAAACCGTGGCCGCGCTGCGCGTCGACCAGCGCCGTCTGCCGGTGCCCGTGAATGCTGAAGGCGATCGCGTCGCAGATCCACGCCTTGCCGAGCGACGGCGCGGACGCGCTCGCGAGACGCGCGCCGCTCGCCGAGCGGAAGACGAACTCGATCTTCGGCCCGATCACCAGCGGACACGGAAGGACGACGCCAGGCGGGCTGATCGGCAGCGCGTCGAACCAGCGGACGATCGTCGCCACCTTCGCCGGGCCCGTCACGTGCCGCGAGACCTTCGGCGCTCGGACGTCGATCTCCGTGACACCCGCCGGCACCCTCTCCTCGGGCGAGCGCGGATAGATCCAGACGACGTCGGCCTGCACGCGAACGAAGGTCCGGCCGGCGTGGCGAAGCGCGGTCACATCGAGATAGCGCGTACCTCGCGAGCCGAAATCGAGGATCCGGAAGCCCGGGCCGCTCGAGGCCGGCTGGCTCGTCATGGCTCGCGGAGGATGCGCCTGCACGAAGGCGACAACTGCGTCGATCGACTCGCTGGTCCGCCAATAGCGCTCGCGGACGGCGAACTTGCCCGTCGGCCCGCTGCTCGGCCAAGCGGTCGCCGGCAGGCGCGGCCCACGCGCGAGCCGCGCGGCTCCGGGCGGCGGGACGAAACGCCGGAGCAGGGCGCTCGCCTCGCGGCCCGCGGCGCGCTCCCGCTCGGCGGCGATCGCCTTCACGCCCGGCCACGCGAGAGCAGTCGGCGCGGAGAGCGAGGCAAGGACAGCGCCGACGAGGATCAGCCGTTTCATCGCCACTAGGTATACGACGCGGCGGCGCCGGCTGTCACGCAGCGACGGCGGCGGGAGCTAGCTCTTCGTGCCCGAGAGGATGAAGGCGACGAGGTCGTCGATCTGCGACGACTTCAGAGTCGTGCCGAACGTCGTCGGCATTACCGAGGTCGTGTACCCCTTGGCGAGATAGGCCTTCGGGTCGACGATCGACTGCTTGATGAAGGCCGCGAGGTTCATGTTGTGATCGGCCTTCGCATCCTGCGCCGGCGCCGTGTCGAGGTTCGGGCCGATTGTGCCGTTGGAGCCCGCCGGCGTGAACGTGTGGCACGCCGTGCAGCCGCTCGAGGTGAAGAGCGCCTTGCCGGCCGCAACAGCGGCGCCGCCGGAGGATGACGTGGTCGTCGGGGTCGTAGAGGTCGTAGTGGGAGTCGACGTCGAGCCGACCGTCACCGTGTGCACGACGGTCGCCGGCGGCTTCCCGAGCGACGTGTAGTGCCCGAGCGCCCAGCCGGCGAAGCCGGCGGGGAAGAGGAGCATGGCGAAGAGAACCCAGATCAGCACTTCGCCCGTCGAAGTCCACGGATTCCGTCTCCGGCGCGCCACGGAGCGGAGGCTATCCACTTCGCCACCCGGCGCGTCGCATCTACATTCCAAGCGGTGAGGGATCGCTGGACGAGCGCCGACGGCGTGCCGGTCTCCGTCGAGGAGGCTCGGCGGATCGCGGTGCGCGCGCAGGGCCTCGACGGCAGCTCGCGCGGCGTTCTCGAGACCGTCCGCAGGCTCGGCTTCCTCCAGCTCGACCCGATCTCGGCCGTCGCGCCGCCGCAGCATCTCGTCCTCTGGAGCCGGCTCGGCCCCTTCGACACCGCCGAGCTGGACCGGCTGCTCTGGCAGGAGCGCAAGCTCGTCGAGTGGGACGCGTTCCTCTACCCGATCGAGGATCTGCCGATCCTCAAGGCGTTGATGCGCCGCCGCGACCGGCCGCTCGATCTCCGCATCGTGGCCTGGCTGAAGGAGCACGCCTCGTTCCGCCGCTACGTCCTCAAGGAGCTGCGCGAGCGCGGGCCGCTCCTCTCCCGCGAGATCGAGACGCACGTGAGCCGTGCGGGCCAGCAGCGGCACGACTGGTGGGGCAGCCGGCAGATGGGTCTCATGCTCGGCTGCCTCAACATGCGCGGCGAGGTGGCAGTGGTCGGGCGCCGCGGCAAGCAGCGTGTGTGGGATCTCGCGGAGCGCTGGTATCCCGAAACCGAGACGCTGCCGCTGACGAAGGCGCTGCACCTGCGGGAGGACAAGCGCTTCCGCGCCGTCGGGGTCAAGCTCGCACGCGGGCAGCTCGTCGCCCACCCGGAGGCGAAGGACGGCGACATTCCCGGCGACCGCGTCACCTTCCTCTCCCCCTTCGACCGGCTCGTTCACGATCGCGACCGCGCCGAAGCCCTCTGGAACTTCTACTACCGCCTCGAGATGTACGTCCCGGCCGCTAAGCGGGAGTACGGCTACTACGTCCTGCCGATCCTCAAGGGCGACCGCGTCGTCGGCCGGATCGAGCCCGTCTTCGACCGGCGCGAGAAGGTGCTGCGGGTCAACGGCGTGTGGTGGGAGAAGGGCCAGAGGCCGCTGAAGCTCGACAAGCCGCTCGCGAGCTTGGCCCGCTTCGTCGGGGCGGATACGGTCGCCATGTGAAGGAGGAGGCCTTCGAGGTCGCGATCGCCGGCGGCGTCCTGTGCGGCCACCGCAGCGACGGCGACGGCCCGCCCGCACTTCTCCTCCACGGCGGCGCCGCCGTGCCGGACTACCTCGAGGCGCTCGCCGCCGAGCTCGCCCCGTTCTTCACGACGTACCGCTACACGCAGCGCGGCACGCTCCCGTCGGGCGGGGATCCGCCGTACGGGATCGAGGCGCACGTGGAGGACGCGGTCGCCGTCCTCGACGCGTTCGAGATCCCGCAGGCGTGGGCCGTCGGGCACTCCTGGGGCGGCCACCTCGCGCTCCATCTCGCCCTCGCCCACCCCGACCGGCTGCTCGGGCTCGTCCTCGTCGACCCGCTCGGCGCCTACGTCGAGGTATTCGCGGATCTCGACGCGAGCCTCCGCGACGGCCTCGCGCCGGCGACCGTCGCGCGGCTCGACGACATCGAGGCGCGCCGCCGCGAGGGCGACGTGACCGAGGAGGAGCTCGTCGAGCGCTTCGCGATCGTCTGGCCGCGGTACTTCGCCGATCCCGAGAGCCCCGTCGCCGCGAGCCCGGCGACGCACTCCGGCGTCGCGGCCTCGATCGGCGTCAACCGCTCCCTCGGCGAGCACTTCCAGCGCCGAACGCTCATCGACGGCCTGCCGGACGTCCGGCTGCCGGTGCTCTTCGTCCACGGCGAGCTCGACCCGATCCCGCCGGAGTCCTCGCTCAGGACGGCGGCGCTGATTCCCGGCGCTCGCGTCGAGGTGATCCCGGCTTGCGGCCATTTCCCGTGGCTCGAGACTCCCGGCGAGGTCGCCAAAGCGGTCGCCAGTATGCTCGGCTGATGGACTTCGAGACGCGGGCGATCCACGCCGGACAAGAGCCCGACCCGGCGACGGGCGCGATCATCACGCCCATCTACCAGACCTCGACGTACGTCCAGGACGCCGTCGGCGAGCACAAGGGCTACGACTACTCCCGCGTCGCCAACCCGACGCGCCACGCACTCGAGACCGCCCTCGCCTCTCTCGAGTCGGCGGAGCACGGCGTCGCCTACTCCTCCGGCCTCGGCGCCGTGACGACGCTCATGCACCTGCTCAACCCCGGCGACCGCGTCGTGCTGATCGCAGACGTCTACGGCGGCGTCTACCGGATGACCTCGCAGGTCTACGAGCCGAAGGGGTACCGCTTCGAGTACCTGCCGGCGGAGGAGTTCCCCAACCTCGCCGCACATCTCGACGACTCGACGCGGATGGTGTGGATCGAGACGCCGTCGAACCCGATGCTCAACGTCGTCGACATCCGCGCCGCCGCGGAAGCCGCGCATGCCGCCGGTGCGCTCCTCGTCGTCGACAACACGTTCGCGACGCCGTACCTGCAGCGCCCGCTCGAGCTCGGCGCAGACGTCGTCGTGCACTCGACGACGAAGTACCTCGGCGGCCACTCCGACGTCGTCGGCGGCTTCGCGGCGACGAACGACCCGACGGTCGCCGAACGGCTGCGCTTCCTCCAGAAGTCGCTCGGCGCGGTGCCCGGGCCGTTCGACTGCTGGCTCGTGCTGCGCGGGATCAAGACCCTCGCCGTGCGGATGCGCCAGCACTGCGAGAACGCAATCGCCGTCGCCGCGATGCTCGAGCGGCACTCGCAAGTCGAGCGCGTCCTCTATCCGGGCCTGCCGCACCACCCGGGACACGAGATCGCGGCGCGGCAGATGCGGGACTTCGGCGGGATGGTCTCCTTCCTCGCCGAGTCGCCCGAGGAGGCGGCGCGCCTCGCCGCGTCCACGCACCTCTTCCGGCTGGCGGAGTCGCTCGGCGGCGTCGAGAGCCTGATCGAGGTGCCGGCGCGGATGACGCACGCGGCAACCGCCGACGCGCCGTTCGCGGCGCCGCCGAACCTCGTCCGGCTCTCGGTCGGGATCGAGTCGGCCCCGGATCTCTGCGCCGATCTCGAGAACGCGCTCGTCCCCGCCGCCGCCCGCTCGCGCTGAGATGGAAGAGCACGTCGTCTTCGTCGAGATCCCGGCGGGGTCGCGCAACAAGTACGAGTGGGACGACGAGCTCGGCGGGATCGTCCTCGACCGGCGACTCTTCACCGCCATGACGTATCCGGCCGACTACGGCTTCGTCGAGGGGACGCTCGCGGAGGACGGCGACCCCGTCGACGCGCTCGTGCTCGTCTCCGACCCGACCTTCCCCGGCTGCCGGATCCGGGTGCGCGCGATCGGCGTCTTCCACATGGAAGACGAGAAAGGGCCGGACGAGAAGCTTCTCTGCGTGCCGTTCGGCGATCCCGCCTTCGAGCGCGTCGCCGACATCCACGACGTGCAGAACGAGCTGCGCGACGAGATCGAGCACTTCTTCCAGCGCTACAAGGATCTCGAGCCGGCGAAGCGGACGGAGACGCGCGGCTGGGGAAACCGCGCCGAAGCGGAGAAGATCCTCGCGGCGGCGCGCGAGCGGGTCGAGAGCTGACTGTGGCCGCGCCCGAGCCGATCGACCTCCACCATCTCGGTCGCGAGCGCGTGATCGGGAGCTATCTCCTCGACACCGACGACGGGCCGGCCCTCCTCGACTGCGGCCCCTCGACCACCATCGACGCGCTCAAGGCGGGGCTCGCGGCGCGCGGCCTCGCGCTCACCGACGTCCGCCATCTCCTGCTCACCCACATCCATCTCGACCACGCGGGCGCGGCGGGGACGCTCGTCCGCGAGCATCCCGGCCTGCAGGTGCACGTCTCGCCGATCGGCGCGCCGCACCTCGTCGATCCCGAGCGGCTGGAGAAGAGCGCGCGCCGGCTGTACGGCGACACATTCGACTCGCTCTGGGGCGAGCTCGCGCCGGTGCCGGCGGAGAACGTCCACGCGGTCGAGGGCGCGGTGCTCGGGCTCGAGTCCTTCCCATCGCCGGGCCACGCCTCGCACCATGTCTCCTACCTCGACCCCGACGGGACGCTCTACGCCGGCGACGCGTGCGGCGTCCGCGTCCTGCCCGGCCGCTTCGTCCTGCCGCCGACGCCGCCGCCCGAGGTCGACGTCGACGGGTGGGGGACGACGATCGACGAGATCGAGCGGCGCGAGCCCGAGCGGCTGGCTCTCATCCACTTCGGCGTCGCCGAGGACGTGTCGCGGCACCTCACGGAGCTGCGGCTGACGTTGCTCGACTGGGCCGAGTCGGTCGAAGGCGGCGCGACCGAGGAGGAGTTCGTCGAGTACGCGCTGGCGGAGCTGCACGACTCCGGCGAGGACGTCGGCGCGTACGAGCAGGCGATGCCCTTCTGGCAGTCGTACCGCGGCCTCGCCCGCTGGGCCGAGAAGCGCGCTCGCGGTTAGGCTCCGCAGGTGCCGCTCGTCCCTGTTCCGCCGGAAGTCGACGCCTTCCTCGCCGCCGCGAACCCGGCCGTCGTCGGCACGGTCAGTTCCTCGGGCAAGGCCCACACTGCGGCGACCTGGTACGACTGGGAGGACGGCCGCGCTCTGCTCAACATGGACGAGAGCCGCCTGCGGCTCCGCCACCTGCGCGCGAACCCGTCCGTTGCGCTCACCGTGCTCGGAGGCGGCGACTGGTATCGCCAGGTGACCCTGCTGGGCCGTGTCGTCTCGCTCGAGGACGACCCCGAGCTCGCGGACATCGACCGCCTCTCGATCCGCTACACGAACCGGCCGTTCGCCGACCGTGCGGCGCGGCGCGTCAGCGCGTGGATGGAGCCGGAGCGCTGGACCGCGTGGCCTCTGCCTCGCTGAGCTCCTCCGTCGCGACGATCCAGAGCGGCGCGTCGCCGCACTCGACCCGCGTCGCGCCCGCGACCTCCGTGAGCGACGTGGTGAGGACGCGCACCGGCACGCCGCCGAGCTCGAGGAGCGCGCCCCGGCTGCCGTCGAGCGCCGCCGCGTAGCGCCACGACCACGCCAGCCGGTGGAGCTCTTCCGCCGGGCGGGAGAGATCGAGCCACTCGTCGTCGGCAGTGAAGAACGACTCGTAGCTCCCGCCGTCCTGCATCGTTCCCTCCTCGCCGCTCGCCAGCCGTTCGAGCGCCTCGACGAGGGACTCGACGTAGAGCGGGCCGAGCCGCGGGTAGAAGACGTCGGGCGCCTCCAGGTCGCCGAGCGGCGCCGTCCGCTGGGCGAGGATCGGGCCGGTGTCGAGCTCGGCATCCATGCGGTGCCAGGTGACGCCGATCTCGTCGTCGCCCGCCCGGATCGCCCACGCGATCGGGATCGGCCCGCGGTGCTTCGGCAGGAGCGACGGGTGGCAGTTGATCCAGCCGAGCGTCGGCACGGCGAGGGCGTCTGCCGGGATCTTCCACGGAAAGCCGAAGCAGACGACGAGATCGGGGCGCACCGCCTGCAGCAGCGGCGCCAGCGAGCTGCGGCGTGCCGGCAGGAGGACGTCGAGGTCGCGCCCGGCGCCCATGACGAGGTCCATGTTCCACGACTCCCGGCCGAAGCGATTGTCGTGGTCGAGCATCGTGAGAAACGCGACGGGCTTGTGGCCGAGCTCGCGGATCGCCTCGTCGAATCCCTGGAGCACGGGCGGGATCCGCGTGACGATGACGATGCGCCAGCTCATTGGTCGCGCAGGATCCGGCCGCCGGACGACTGGTTGCGCGCCTTGACGACGATCTCGTCGACGTTGACGTGCCACGGCCGCGTGAGCGCGAAGAGGATGCACTCGGCGATGTCCTCCGGGTGCAGCGGATCGACGCCGCGATAGACCGCCGCGGCCTTCTCCTCGTCGCCCTTGAAGCGGACGATGGAGAACTCCGTCTCGGTCAGCCCGGGATCGACGGTCGTGATCCGAATGGGCCGGCCGAGAAGATCCTCGCGCAGCGCGTACGTGAAGCCGCGCTCCGCGAACTTCGCCGCGATGTACGACGCGCCGCCCTCGTAAGCGACGCGGCCGGCGACGGAGCCGATGTTCACGACGTGGCCCGCGTCTCCGAAGTGCGGGAGGCAGAGCCGCGTCATCCGCAGCAGCCCAGCGACGTTGGTGGCGAGGACGGTCGCCTCGTCCTCTTCGTTCGACTCGTCGAACGGCGCGCGCCCGAGAGCGCCGCCCGCGTTGTTGACGAGGATGTCCAGCCCGCCGAGCCGCTCGATCGCGGAGTCGACGAAGCGCGCGCAGCTGTCCGGATCGGTGACGTCGAGCTCGAGCGCGATCTCCGTCTCGAGCCGCTCGACCCGCCGTGCGCCCCCCGCAACGTGGGCTCCCGCCTCCGCGAGCGCCCGCGCGGTCGCGCGGCCGATCCCGGACGAGGCGCCGGTGACGATCGCCCGCTTGCCGGTGAGGGTCTGCGCAGTCACGGTTCCTGACTCTACGCACCCGGGCGCGTAACCGCAGCGTCCGTTTCGCCGTTCTCAGACCCGAGCGAAAACGACGCCCCGCTCGGGGTCCAAGGAGGGGTTCGATGCTTCTACTCGTCGTGCTTGCAGTACTGGCGATCATCGCGTTCGGGGTCGGCTTCACGATCCACTGGCTCTTCATCGTCGCCGCAGTGCTCGCGCTGATCTGGCTGATCAGCCTGCTCACCGGCGGCATCGGCCGCGCCGGCTACCGGCGCTGGTAAGCCGCGGCCGCTAGGCCGCAATCGATCCGAGGATGAGCCGGGCGGCCCATTGCGGGCCGCCCGCTCGTGTGCGACCGTGGCCGCGTGTCGCAGACCACCGTCCTGATCTGGATCCTCGCGCTCCTGATCCTCGAGGTCCAGCATCTGAAATGGATCTGGTGGGAGTTCTGGGACTGCCGGAGCTGCTCCGTCAAGCACAAGGACTGTGCCTGCGGCGCGACCCGCTCCTGGGTCATGTTCCTCTAGACAGCGAGAGCGACCCGGAATGCCCCCAACGGGATTCGAACCCGTGCTACGGCCTTGAAAGGGCCGCGACCTGGACCGCTAGTCGATGGGGGCCGCGGAAGCAGGCTACCGCGAAAAGGGGTTATAGGAATCGACCAAACCCGGACACCATGCGGATGATCACCGCGCGAGCCTCACGGCGGTCGAAGGCGAGAAGCTAGCTCTGGTGTGAGGCGCGGTAGCGCTCGATCGCCTTCACGAGCACGTCGACGATGCCGGACTTTGGGCTACCGAGACCTGTTGATATGTC